>OGQD01000213.1_pt1 | contig 48453 bp, 47 predicted proteins | sample 1553091 | NCBI WGS metagenome assembly OGQD01 (sample SAMEA2580290, study PRJEB22360) | human gut metagenome | biome: human gut; feature: human-associated habitat; material: faeces | place: Denmark | collected 2008/2010
ATCGCCAGCTTTTAATTCTAAGGCACCCTCATCTTTATACAGATGAGGGTGCTTTTTATCGCGTGAAGGAAATAAATAAAATTTAATAGAAAATCAAGAGAGTTATATGGTAGTTATGCAGTATGACTATAGTTAAAACTTGTTAGGAATATTTATGAATCAAATAATAAAAAAACAACATTATGTTCCACAATTTTTGCTAAGAGGTTTTGACGTAACTCTAAATGATAATGAAAAAATAAATGTTTACGATGTTAATAGAAGTTGTAATCGTGGTTTACAAAGTATTAATACTGCTTTCATGCAAAACTATTTTTACGACAAAGACAATGAGGTAGAAAATTTTTTAAGCAATCATATTGAGGGTCCTGCATCAGTAGTGATTAATGAAATTAGAGCTAAGTTAGATATTAAAGTTCAATATTCTACTTCGTTAATTAAGTTTATCGCATGTCAGCACAGCCGTACTGTAGAAGCTAAAGATGACGCTTTAGTATTTATAAATGCTAATTTTTCAGGAATTGTCTCTGACTTAAGTCGTCTAAATAATCTGGGAATTGAAGACTCAACTAAGTTTAAGATTGTTCCAAAAGATAAGGATGCTATTAGAAATTTTATCTCTGGAATGGTTTTTAGAGGGGTTCTAATGTCAAAAGGGTTAGAAGATCTTAAGTTTCACCTGCTAGTAAACAAAACCGAGCATGAGTTTATAATTTCTGATCATCCCGTCACACAATATAATTGGCTTTACAGAGAGCTTGAACATCATGGTGTTGGTAGTTTGATGGCAAAAGGTGTCCAATTGTATTTACCGATTTCTCCTACGCTTTGCTTGTGTGCATATGATTCAGTGTCTTATAAGTTTGGCACTAGGAAAACTTCTATTTCAGAAATTAATAATATTGATGATATTGACTGGCTTAATGACTAACAAATCAGATCGTCTAATTCGATTATTGGTTATAGTTCAAGTCGTATGCAGAAGTATATTGAGCGCAAGTGCTGCCTTCTTGTTGGAAGAAAGATTTACACAAGACATAGTGAAAATTTTGGTGAAAGAATAGATAGTGACGGTAAGCTAAGAACTCGTCATATGGTATACACTAAACAGGTTAAGTTGATTACAAAACCAAGTTTTTATAAAGTATTAAAACGAGCTAACAGTTGCTCACACATATATGAAGAGCGTGATCCCGACATATCTTCAGCTCTATTGAAATTGCAAAAGCTTGCTAGAGGGTAACGACACACAAATGAGCTTTAATAGAATTAGGTTTCATTATAGTGCTAAGGATAGATGGTAGCGTTCTACACGCTTTTGACAGAGTGCTTTATTTCCATCAAATTTAATATAGATGCATCACCAAATTTAAGCTTTAATTGTTGTGAATACTAAAAATGAGTCATTCCTTATGAAACTCAACTCTTTCTCTCCACTTCCTGAAGATGATGATGAACTGCATCTTCCTGAGCTGGTGTATTGGTCATCTCTTGGTGATGTGGAACAAGTCGAGCAATTATTGGCAGAAGGAACTGATCCCAATCAGACTGATGATGACGGCTATAGTGCACTACAGGCCGCTGCTGAGAATGACAATTTAGCCGTAGTGAAATTACTCGTGGGAAAAGGTGCAAATGTTGCATATAAAGGCGAATATACTGCGCTACAGCTTGCTGAAATGGCAAAAAATACCCATGTGGTTGAATATTTAAGAAGTCTGTAAATCGTATATATAAGTAATAGATAAAAAGAAGCCCCATCATCCTGACAGGGCTTCTTTATATTCCGTTTATAGTGCCACAAATATCCTATCTATGACCGCATCCTATGCATCTTATTATTTTCAATGAGACTTCCTGTCTCTGTATGTTTTATAGAATAGATGAAATCTATTGATACACCAATTCGTCAATAACGACGATATATGTAAGTTTTAGCTTACACGGAATTTTTTTGGTATTTTCTGAGTTTCTTTACCAAATCGGTTAATGCTTTTTCTTCAAATTCATTGGCTTCAAAGGTGTCATCTTTATTACGTTTGAAGATATCTCGAATTTCAATCACAGCATTCGGATCGATCATATTTAAACTTGAGGTGACTTGGCGAATTTGTCCAACTGAATTTGAACCATAGGTCACCCCGTAGCTAATAAATGAGGCTGGTTTTCCACTCCATTCTTCACCCAAATAATCCAATGCATTTTTAAGTGCAGGGCTATAACCGTGATTGTATTCAGGGCTAACAAAAATAAAGGCATCTGCCTGAGCAATTTTATCTGCCCAATCTTGTTGTTTGGGTTGGTCGTAAATACCCGTAGCAGGTGGATGGCTGCCTGCGAAAAGTGGTAAATCCCATTGTTTTAAATCAATAATTTCAACTTGGAGATCTGTATTTGGTTGACTCGAAAGACTATGGTTTACCCAATTTGCAACTTTGATCGCAGTACGTCCCTCACGGATACTTCCAACAATAATATAAATGTGCATGTGATGATCCTGTATTTTATTGATATGCTCTTTTGGTTTTGACCATCTTATACTGTTTTTTAAGCGTAAAAAAAGCTCTCGGATGAGAGCTTTTGTATTACATTAATTTCACGCCTTGCTGACCAGCAGGGGTGACTTTAAAGATTTCAACTTCAAAACTAATATTTTTACCTGCAAGCGGATGATTAAAATCCACTTCGGTAATATCATCATTGACTGATGCCACAACACCAAATAATGATGCTTTGGCTTTATCTTCAAATTCAATCATATGACCGACGATAGGACGTTGTTCAAATTTAACCGTATCAAATTTTTGAACATTTTCAGGGTTCCACGGACCAAAAGCATCTTCTGGTGGCAAATGCACGGTACGACGGTCGCCTGCGCGTAAACCAAATAAAGCTTTTTCAAAACCCGGTAATAAATTACCATCGCCAATGGTTAAACTGACTGGCTGTTCGCGACTACGCGTGTTATCAATCTCGACGCCATTTTCCAGCGCTACAGAAAAATGTAACTCGACCTGAGCGCCTTCTTGAATACGAATTTCTTCATTTGGTTGAATAATTTCAGTCATGTTTCACTTCTGCACGTTGGATACGTTTCTTTTCAAGAAAAAAAGTATCAATTAACAAGAGGATGGTTCCTAGCGTAATGGCACTGTCGGCAATATTGAATGCAGGAAAATGGTGGTCTTTATAGTAGACATGAATAAAATCGACCACATAACCCAAGGTCATGCGATCAATTAAATTGCCTAAAGCACCGCCTAGAATCAGAGCAATGGCCGCAGGCAAGATAATGTTGTGTTTAGGCATACGCATCAGCCAAAACACAAAAATAATCGAGACAATACCTGCTAGCCCTGTAAATAAATAGTGCTGCCAACCGCCTGCATCCGAGAGAAAACTGAATGCTGCGCCATAGTTATGCAGCAGCGTCCAGTTTAAAAATGGTAAGACAGGCACAGGATCGGCATAAGTCAGATGAGTACTGGCGATCCATTTGGTCCATTGATCTAAAATGATGGCAAGGACAGCCAGTCCAAGCCAAATCAGATTATGCGGATAAAACTGGAATAAGCCTTGTTTTGTTTGGGTCTTAGGCATATTTTCTCACTTCGCCACGACCTGCGACGTTTACGATACAACGACCACATAAACCCGGATGATCAGTATGGGTATTCACATCGGGCAATACATGCCAGCAACGCACACATTTTTCACCTTCTGCTGCCGAAATTTGAACTCGTAAGCCATCCATCTCGGTTGCTTCGCCTTGCTCAGCAAATGGATAGACATTGACTTGAGACGTAATCAGAACAAAACGTAATTCATCACCTAATTGGTTCAATACTGTTTGCAGTTCATCTTTGGCCCAAATCTCAACTTTGGCAGACAAATTACTACCGACCAGTTTGGCATTACGTGCCGCTTCAATCTGTTTGTTGACTGCTGATTTAACCTGAATCAAGGTTTGCCAATCGGCTTCAGAAATCAGGTTTGCTGTGGATGCGACAGGCAAATCATACCATTCAGCCGTAAACACATATTGTTCGTTTTGCTCTGGAATCAATGGCCATGCTTCTTGTGCAGTAAAGCTCAAGATCGGTGCCATCCAGCGAACAAAGGCTTGAACTAAGTGATACAGCGCAGTTTGTGCAGAATGACGCGCCTGTGAATCCGCTTTGGTGGTGTACTGACGATCTTTAATGATGTCCAGATAAAAACCACCCAAGTCATTGATACAGAAATTGGTCAAAGCGCTACATACGATATGGAAGTTCATATCTTCATAGGCTTGTTGAATGGTTTTCTGAACCTCAACAGCACGTTGCAGGATGTATTGATCCAATGCGATCAGTTGATCAACTGGCAGGGCATCGGTTGATGGTTTAAAGCCATTGAGGTTGGCCAACAAGAAACGCAAGGTATTACGGATACGACGATAACCGTCTGATGCACGACTGAAAATTTCTTTACCCGCAGTCATTTCATAACGATAGTCGCTCGAAGCAATCCAGAAACGTAGACCATCGGCACCCATGTCTTTGATGATGTCTTGTGGCGTGATGATATTGCCCAAAGACTTCGACATTTTGCGACCTTTTTCATCGACCACAAAACCGTGTGTGAGCAGACCTTTATATGGCGCGCGTTCGTTGATGGCAATCGAAGTCAGTAAAGATGACTGGAACCAGCCACGATGTTGATCTGAACCTTCCAGATACAAATCGGCAGGATCGGTCAGTTCTTCGCGTTGACGCAGTACAGCATAGTGGGTTGTACCTGAATCGAACCAGACATCGAGCGTATCACGTACCGCATTGTACTGTTCGGCATCGGCACCGATAAAGTCTTTGGCTTCACGATTGAACCAAGCATCAATGCCTTCTTTCTCAATCAACTCCGCTACTTCTTCGATCAGTTCAGCCGTACGTGGATGCAGTTCATGTGTATCTTTATGCACAAAGAACGGAATTGGCACACCCCAAGTCCGTTGACGTGAGATACACCAATCTGGACGACCTTCGATCATCGACTCAATTCGGTTTTTACCCCAGTCAGGTACGAAGCTGATGTCATTTTCAATCGCATTGAGGGCACATTCACGTAAACCCTTGGCATCCATGCTGATAAACCATTGCGGTGTGGCACGGAAGATAATTGGGGTTTTGTGACGCCAGCAATGTGGATAGCTGTGTACGATCGGTTGATGCGCCCATAAACGGCCCACAGCGCCTAATGCTTCAATAATTTGCGGATTGGCTTTATAAATATGTTCGCCTGAAAAAATGGGCGCAGTCGGTAAATACACGCCATTGCCACCGACAGGATTATCCACTTTCAGGTTATAGATCAGACCCACTTTATAGTCGTCTGCACCATGACCCGGCGCGGTATGTACAGCACCCGTACCACTGGTCGCAATGACGTGCTCACCTAAAATCACAGGCACTTGACGATCAGCCAACAGGGGATGCTGTAAGCTCAGATGTTCAAGCACAGCACCTTTAAAATCTGCCAAAACAACAGGATTTTCTAGTTTATAACGGGCAATCGCAGATTCCACCAGATCTTTGGCTAAGATAAAGTTCTGAGTACCGCGGTCACTTTGTACCTGTACCAATTGATAGTCAATTTCGGCATGTAATGCAACCGCTTGGTTGGCAGGTAATGTCCATGGCGTCGTCGTCCAGATCACAATATCGGTTGGTGCAGTGACTGCAACACCTATGCGCTGACCAAGATCATTTAGATCAACCATACCAAAACCGACATCAATTGCATCGGACTTTTTATCTTCATATTCAACTTCGGCTTCTGCCAATGCTGAACCACAATCGATACACCAATTGACAGGTTTTAAGCCTGGCTCGATATGACCTGCTTTTTGAATTTCACCTAGAGCACGGACAATATCCGCTTCTTGTTTAAAATTCATGGTCAGGTACGGATCTTGCCAATCCCCAAACACCCCCATACGGATAAAGTCTTTGCGCTGTAAATCGACCTGACTCATCGCATATTCACGGCAAGCTTTACGGAAAGTCGATGCATCTACTTTTACGCCAACTTTACCGACTTTTTCTTCAACTTTGAGTTCGATTGGCAGACCATGACAGTCCCAACCTGGCACATAAGGCGCATCAAAACCGTCCATGACACGGCTTTTAACAATAATGTCCTTTAAGACTTTATTGACCGCATGACCCAAGTGGATCTGACCATTAGCGTAAGGAGGGCCATCATGTAAAACATATTTTTTCTTGCCAATACGCGCTGCACGAATCTTCTGATAAATGTTGTCGGCATACCACTCTTCTAACCATTTGACTTCGCGCACAGCCAGATTGGCTTTCATGGCAAATTCGGTGCCCGGCAGGTTGAGTGTGGCTTTATAATCCACGGCATTTTCAGGAGTTTGCTTATCGCTCATGCAAGTTGTCTTCCAGTTCGATCAGCGTTAAAGCTGACGTGTTTTAGCATCAAAAAAATTCAAGATTAAAAAGGGAATTGTGGGTGTTGCTCTCGAAATTCAAGCAAATCTTCCACATCTTGGTCAATTCCAGCTTTCAGCGCGTCCAGCGATGGATAGTTTCGTTCACCATGCAAAAAGTTCAGAAACGTCACTCGCATTAACAGGCCATACAGATTAGCAGAAACTTGTGGGAAATGTACTTCCAATCGCCATTCGGGATGTTCCTGTTGAATCGCAGGGCGTGTTCCGACATGACCTGCACCAAATAAACTGTCGGGATGATAGCCCGCAATGCCTATCTGTGTAGGTTCATCACTTTGCACTTTATCGCGTAGAGACCTGCTTTCACAGACCACATCTACCCCATAAATACCGCTTAAACACGGTTTATGCCGATTTAAACGCACATTAATGGTCGGGAAATTAATAGTGCGGCCAATCTGATCGCCATATTGCACTCGACCGATAATGCTATAAGGACGACCTAACAACTTGGCAGCCAGAGCTAAATCACCTTCAGCCAAGACCTGACGAATACGTGTGGAACTGACTCGTTCTCCATGATATTCAATGGTGTCTAAATTGGTGACTTTAAAGCCATAATGACGTAAAAATTCGCTATTACCTTGACGATTTTTACCAAAATGAAAATCATCGCCCAAAATCAGTTGCTGTGCATTCAGTTTAAAATGTAGTAAATCTGCAAATTGTTGTGCGCTTAGACCGCGAAATTGTTCATCAAATTTGGCGATGGCAATATAATCCACACCTAGCTCAGTTAAATATTCGACTTTTTCTCGAAGTGAGCTGATACGTGGTGGCGCATCAAAACCTTTAAAGTATTCAAGTGGTTGAGGCTCAAAAATCATGACCAGCGTTTTTAAGTCATTGCTCGCTGCTATATTTTGAAGTTGCGTAATCATCGCCTGATGCCCCAAATGGACACCATCAAAGTTGCCAATCGTCACTGCGCTGGCAGGCAACTTAAAATCTGGCGATAACGCATTCAGGCGGAGCAGTTTCATGGATTTTCAATGAAGCTAAATTTTGAAAGTCCTCTATATTGCCATAAACTGAGGGCTTGGTGCTATTGTTGCGTTTTTATGCAGGCAAAAAGCACTATCTTTTTTCTATATATAAATAATATTGATAATTAAATTAAAAATAAATCAATTTTTCTTATTTTAAACTTTGATTATGATGCTTCTATCAGACGATGAGATAAATTGAATGAATATTCTATTTGATCAAATGCAATTGAAGCAAAAATTGATTCGGGAATTTACCCCAAATTGGTTTGCGGTGATCATGGGTACCGGTGTGGTCGCCTTGATTTTGGCGCATTTTCCTTTCGCGTCCAGTTTATTTTATCGTCTTGGCATGATGTTATGGATATTCAATAGCGCATTGTTCATTGTTTTTAGTGTGCTGTATCTGGCGCGCTGGTTTTTTTACCCTGAAGAAGCCAAGCAGATTTTGAGTCATCCGACGATGAGTTTGTTTCTGGGTACGATTCCCATGGCATTGGCCACGGTTCTCAATGGTTTTTTGAGCTATGGCGTGCCTCTTTTTGGTGAATTGGCTGTGCTGATTGCGCTTAAACTTTGGTATCTGGATGTGCTATTGGCGATTGTGGTGGGATGGATCGTACCATTTTGTATGTTTAGTCGTCAGCAACATACACTACCGAGCATGACCGCAATGTGGCTATTACCGATTGTCGCCGCAGAAGTTGCCGCAAGTTCTGGGGGCTTAATTTTGAATGTTGCGCCAGATTTACCCAATGCTGTCACCATTTTGTGGGGCAGTTACATCCTCTGGGGCATGTCTGTATTACCTGCTTTTTTAGTTTTGGCCATTTTGGTTTTACGCTTGGCCTTACATCAGATCCCCCCAAAAGAATTGGCGATTTCAAGCTGGTTATCGATTGGCCCGATTGGAACGGGAGCACTGGCAATGCTGTTACTTGGACAGGCTGCTCCACAGGTTTTGCAACAGCATAATTTACAACTGCTTGGGCCTTTTTTGCAGCATAGCGGTCTATTCATTGCTCTGGTGTTTGTGGGAGTCGGTATTTGGTGGTTAGGCATTGCGATTTTTGCAAGTTTGCATCATTTGCGACAGGGCATTCCGTTTAATTTGGGTTGGTGGGGATTGACCTTTCCTTTAGGAGTGTTCATCTTGGCGCTGCAACAATTGGCGTTACAATTACAATGGAGTAGTTTGACGGTGATTGTCCACGGTTTGATGATGTTGTTATTGGGTTTATGGATGTTGGTCACTTTAAAAACTATTCGTGGGGCATATACAGGACAATTATTTTTTTCTCCTTGCTTACAGATTTGGAAACAGCAGCAGGAAAATCATTAATTCTTTTTAGATAAAGTTGTATATGTAAAATTGATCAGCTTAAATGCGCTGTAATGAAACGGAGAGAATACAACATGAAAGTTGCGCTGATCATGGCAATTCCTGATGAATCCAAAGGTCTATTTGAGCAGGCGGGTATTCGTGTTCACTATAGCGGTATTGGTAAAATCAATGCCGCCTTTAGTGCATTTGACGTGATTCAAAAAATGGGCTGTGATGTGCTGCTGAATTTGGGGAGTGCAGGCAGTGCTACCTTTGATGCACATACATTGGTTGAAGTCAGTCAGGTGGTGCAACGTGATATGGACGTTTCTCCTTTGGGCTTTGCGATTGGAACTACGCCTTTGGATCAGGACTTTCCTGCTGCAATTGAACTTGAACCCTTTTTTTTAGAATTGCCAAAAGGCATTTGTGGTACAGGTGATTCTTTTGAAACGGGTGTACCCAAGCTCACCTGTGATCTGGTGGATATGGAAGCGTATGCGATCGCCAAGGTGTGTAAAAAATTAGGTGTTCGCTGTATTTCAGTCAAATACATTAGCGATGGTGCCAATGATACGGCGCATTTGGATTGGGAAGCCAATTTACTTTTGGGCGCACAAAAATTGTTGGCCTTATATCAGCGCCATTTCTAAAATAGTGAATTAGGTTTGAAGAAAAAGGCATAAATCTTGCTGGGTGATTGATAAATTAATTTGACCAAATGGTTTAAAATGAACTATCAGCTTTATCCTGCTTTCAATGCCAGTCAGGAATATGTGGTTTTTTCTTCGGGTCTGGGTGGACACGGCCAGTTTTGGCAGCCACAGATTGCTGTTTTTCAGCAAGCTTATAATGTTTTGATTTATGATCATGAAGGCTGTCATGCTGATAGTGCCTTATTGTCAGAAACTTATTCTTTTCTGGATTTAGCCGAGCAAATTAAAAATCTATTGCTACAACTGAATATTCACCAGTTCCATTTTGTCGGTCATGCGATAGGCGGATTTATTGGGCTGGAATTAACTCAGTTGCTTGCTACATCTGGATTAAACATGCAAAGCTTAACCGTGATTAATGGTTGGGCAGCGCTAGATCCACACACTTTAAAATGTTTCCAAACCCGATTGGCTTTACTCGAACATGCGGGAGTTGCGGCGTATATTGCTGCACAGGCTTTATTTTTATATCCGCCAAGCTGGATTTCTCAGTATCATCTTGAAATTGAGCAACAAGAACAAAAACAGCAAAAAGATTTTCCACCAATTCAAAATGTTATGCGACGTATTTCAGCATTAATGCATTTTCAGATTACACCACAGCATTTGACTGAGCTTGCGCAAAGCCCCGTTCTTTTAGTCGCAAATCAAGATGATATGTTAGTGCCATATCATCAAAGTTTAAAACTCTGGAAATTAGTAGCTCAAGCCGAACTCTATTTGATGGCAGAGGGAGGCCATGCATCAACGGTAACTCAAACGGCTTTGGTCAATCAGCGGATTTTAAGATTTTTACAGCAGATTTGATCGATCTTTATCACCGTTCAGATCATAGCAAAATGCGCTGTGACGAGTCCCATCAATTTTAATCTTCTAAAGCTGATTAGCACCGATAAAGATCAAGCTGAAGGACGTGGCAATACGCCGTAAAGCATCATATGTACCGTATGCTCAATGGCACGTTGCTGCATACTACGATTACGCAGGGTTTTGCCTGTGACCATTTCCATTTGAATACTAAAGTCAGCATAATTTTGAGTGACCGCCCAGATGTTTAAAATCAATAATTCTGGATCAATGTCGGCAGAAATCTTGCCTTGTTCCTGCCATATTTGAATCACTTTGGCCTTGCGTTTAAACAGTTTTTTTAATGGCCCTTTTAAAATTTCCAAAATATGCGGTGCACCTTGAATAATCTCTAAAGCAAAAAGCTTAGAGGCTTTAGGTTGAGTCCGTGATACTTCTATTTTTTGAATCAAATAATGCGCCAGTGCTTCTGTCGGTTCGAGTTCAACTTCCAGTGTTTGTAAAGGTGCCAGCCATTTTTGTAAAACCGTGGTCAGCACTTCCACATAAAGCGCTTCTTTATTTTCATAATAATAGAAAATATTGGACTTATGCATATTTGCCAGTTGAGCAATTTCATCCAGACTTGCCCCGCTAAAACCGTAAGTTGAAAAGACATCCAGTGCAGCACTGAGCAACTGATTTCGTTTTTGCGTACTCTTTTTTTGTTCCATTGGCATAACTAGTCTAGACGGTTCAGAAGGATTGTAAGGTAAACCGCGCGATTTGTGCACAGCCTAAATTTATTTTTCTGCCCGAGAAGAAAAAATAAGTACTTCATCTTGCGGGAGTTGTTTGAAATTCCAGCATCTTTTTGTTCAAAAAGCAAACAAATTATATAAATTTTAGTCGAATGTCATGATGATGGTTTTGCTGTTTTTTTGCACGTTATTGACTCGCGTTTCACTCAAATAGTGCATTGTTGTGCGCCATAATTTTACTAAACGGTAAAAACAATTTGACCATATGTTTTATTCAAATGCTTATAAATTATGAATAAAACAAAGTTGGCATGGCATATGCATTAGAAAATAACAAGAAATGGCCATTCTTAGAAATTGAATTGATGAGTTTTAGCGATTGCTCAAGTCATCCATGCATTCCATCTTCCCAAGAGGATTGACCAAATGAAAATAGGTGTTTTTTGTCCCATCGGAAACAATGGCTGGCTGCTTTCAGAAAATGCGCCACAATATATGCCCACTTTTGAACTCAACAAGCAAATTGTACAACGCGCTGAACATTATGGTTTCGATTTTGCCCTGTCCATGATCAAGTTACGTGGATTTGGTGGAAAAACTGAATTTTGGGATCATAACCTCGAAACTTTTACGTTAATGGCAGGACTGGCTGCGGTTACCAGCAAAATCAAAATTTATGCAACTGCGGCAACATTGGTCATGCCACCAGCGATTGTGGCTCGGATGGCTTCGACCATTGATTCAATCTCCAATGGACGCTTTGGTCTGAATGTAGTGACAGGTTGGCAAGCCCCTGAATATAGCCAAATGGGCATGTGGCCAGGCGATGAATATTTCGGTAAGCGTTATGAATACTTATCTGAGTACGTTCAAATTTTGAGAGAGCTTTGGGCGACAGGGCAGTCAGATTTTAAGGGCGAACATTTTCAGATGGATGATTGCCGGGTGAGTCCGCAACCACAAAGTGAGATGAAAATTATCTGCGCAGGACAATCCGATACAGGGCTCGAATTTTCCGCCCAACATGCCGATTATAACTTCGTGTTTGGTAAAGGATTGAATACACCAACGGCATACGCAGAGATTAATGATCGTTTAAAACATTTTACCGACCAAACAGGTCGTGATGTTCAGACCTATGTGTTGTTTATGGTGATTGCGGCAGAAAACGATGCAAAAGCAATGGCGAAATGGCAAAGCTATAACGACGGTGCCGACGTAGAGGCGATCAATTGGCTGATGAATCAAGGTGGCAAAGATACTAAATCAGGCACAGATACCAATATTCGTCAAATGGCATCCAGTGTTTCGCCCGTCAATATCAACATGGGAACGCTAGTCGGTTCGTATGAGAAGGTCGCCGCCATGCTGGATGAAATTGCGGAGATTCAGGGGACAGAAGGCATCTTGCTGACTTTTGATGACTTTGTACAAGGCGTTGAAGACTTTGGCGAACGGATTCAACCGCTGATGAAATCGCGTCAGGAGGTGGTTGCTGAGTATCAACCCACTCAAACTTTGGAGAAAAGCGCATGAATACCGTGATTGCAGATTTTACCGAACGCGCAGGTACAGGTCGTGTGTTGAAAGCAGAACCTGAAGCGATTCAACTTGCGCCAGAACAGACCGCTCTCATCGTAATTGATATGCAAAATGCCTATACCTCGATCGGAGGCTATCTGGATTTGGCAGGTTTTGATGTGTCCAAAACCAAACCTGTGGTTGCCAATATTCAAAAAGCGATTACAGCAGCTCATGCTGCGGGTATTCAGGTGATTTACTTTAAAAATGGTTGGGACAATCAATATGTCGAAGCGGGTGGTGCTGGTTCGCCTAATTTTCATAAATCCAATGCGCTGAAAACCATGCGTAAGCAGCCTGAGTTACAGGGTAAATTACTGGCAAAAGGCGGTTGGGATTTTGAACTCATTGATGAATTACACCCCACCGCACACGATATTGTGATTGAAAAACCACGATATAGCGGTTTCTTCAATACCGCACTGGATAGCATGTTACGCGCTCGCGGGATTCGCAATTTGGTGTTTGTCGGGATTGCCACCAATGTCTGTGTGGAATCGACTCTGCGCGATGGTTTCTTCCTTGAATATTTCGGGGTGGCTCTGGATGATGCTTGTTATCAAGCAGGTCCGCCAGAAATGCATACGGCCAGTATGTACAACATCAAAACTTTTTTTGGCTGGGTGTCAGATACACAAAGTTTTGTCGACACATTTCAACATAACCCACAGTTTGCCAAGACCGCTTAAGGGAGTCCGCCATGCCTAAACAGATTGTTTTACCAGCAGGAACACCACCGCCTTTAGCACCGTATGTGCCTGCAACCAAAGCCGATAATATCGTGTATGTCTCAGGGATTTTAGCTTTTGATGAAAATAACAATGTGCTGCATGTCGGTGATGCCGCCGCACAAACCCGCCATGTATTAGAGACGATTAAGGGAATCTTAGCCAATGCGGGCGGAAGCTTACAAGACGTGACCTTTAACCATATTTTTTTACGAGACTGGGCAGATTACGCCGCGATGAATCAGGTTTATGCAGAATATTTTCCAGATGAACGTCCCGCCCGTTACTGCATTCAGGTGGGATTGGTCAAACCTGATGCACTGGTTGAAATCGCCTCAGTGGCGCACGTTTAACTACACCAAAACCAATTTCTTATGCTGTTAAATAGCACACGTGAATCCTCATGACGTTGATGTTTTGAGGGGGAGATCAGCAATGACTGTATTAACACACACCACAAATCAGCTTAAAAGCTTGCTTGAAAAAATTACACCGTCTCATCGTTCTACGCATTTGCAGGTCGATCAACAGGCCTTTCGACAGGGGATGTCCAATCTGGGCGCCGCGGTTAATGTGATTACCACCGATGGTGTCGCTGGGAAATCAGGTTTTACGGCTTCCGCCGTGTGTAGTGTTACCGATAGCCCACCGACATTATTGGTGTGTTTAAACCGTTCTGCTTCTGTATTTGAAACTTTTCAGAAAAATCAGGTGCTCTGTGTCAATACGCTGGCGGCGCATCAGACCACCCTATCTAATCTTTTTGGGGGCAAAACGCCAATGCCTGAACGCTTTGCTCAGGGAGAATGGCAAACATTGGTCACACAGGCGCCTGTTTTAGAAGATGCCTTGGTGTCGTTTGATTGTGAAGTGGTGCAGAGCCTATCCGTCGGTAGCCACGATGTTTTTTTCTGCGAGGTCAAGGCGATCCAGTATGGTCAGGGGCAAAACCCCCTAATGTATTTTAACCGCAACTATTGTGAACCCCATTATGTAGCTTAAATCTCATGTGAAATGAGGAGAAATAGCGATGTCGAGTCAAGAACCGTGGTTTGTCAAATTTAAACCTTATCAAGGCAATCTGGATCAAAATCCTGTTCAGATTGATGAATATCTTCCCGCAGGAAAAAGTGTTGTACTGGGTTTACAACATGCTTTTGCCATGTTTGGGGCAACCGTGCTGGCACCGTTATTGATGGGTTTTGATCCCAATCTGACGATTTTTATTACTGGTTTTGGCACCATTTTATTCTTTTTAATTACAGGTGGGCGTTTACCCAGCTATTTAGGTTCAAGTTTTGCATTTATTGCAGCAGTTGCCGCGGCAACGGGCTACAACGGTATTGGAGCAAACCCGAATCTGGCTTTGGCTTTGGGAGGAACAGTTGTCTGCGGAATCATTTATGCGCTGATTGGTTTGGTGGTGATGCGTACAGGTACGGCATGGATTGAAAAATTGATGCCACCGATTGTTACAGGTGCAATCGTCATGATCATCGGATTAAATCTTGCTCCAGTGACGATTAAAGGCGTTTCTAGCAATGGTTTTGATACATGGATGGCGGTTCTCACTATTCTATGTATTAGCGCAGTGGCAGTATTCACCAAAGGCATGCTTCGCCGTTTGCTATTACTGGTCGGGTTATGTGTGGCTTATTTTGCCTATTTTATCTTCGCCAATATATTGGGATGGGGCAAACCCATTGATTTTACCCCCATTGCACAAGCGGCTTGGTTTGGCTTACCGACCTTCCATACGCCCGTTTTTCAAGCCAATGCGATTTTGCTGATAGCCCCTGTTGCCTTGATTTTAGTAGCAGAAAATCTGGGCCATTTTAAGGCGGTTTCTGCCATGACTGGACGCAATCTTTCGCCGTATATGGGGCGTGGATTTTTTGCTGATGGCGTGTGTACCACTATGTCTGCCTCAATTGGTGGGACAGGGATGACCACGTATGCTGAAAATATTGGCGTGATGGCGGTAACCAAAGTTTATTCGACGACCGTATTCGTTGTTGCGGGGATATTTGCCATTTTACTGGGTCTTTCACCTAAATTTGGTGCCGTGATTCATACCATTCCAGTTGCTTTACTGGGCGGTGCTTCGATCGTGGTCTTTGGTTTGATTACCGTGGCAGGGGCTAAAATCTGGATTGATAATCGGGTTGATTTTAGTCAAAACAGTACCCTGATTATTGCCGCAGTGAGTTTGATCATGGGGGCAGGAAATTTCAGTTTACATATCGGTCCGTTTGATCTGGGCGGAATTGGAACTGCGACGTTAGCAGCCATCGTATTGAACCTATTGCTGAATCGAAATCAAAAGACTTTAAACCAGACAGACACTTCAGCACATGATGATCAAAATATTCAACCGCTTAGCCCGCGGTCTTAAGGAGTAAATCTGCTGATGCGTATCGGATTTATAGGTCTAGGAGCGATAGGATGGCATATGGCGGGGCATTTAACTCAGCTCGATGCCACGGTTATGGTATGGAATCGAACTCAACGTAAAGCAGAGGCACATGCAGCCCAATTTGCAACAGTTGCAGTTGATCTGGATGTGTTAGTACAGGCCGATTTTATTTTTTCCTGTCTTCCAACAAGTGCAGAGGTGGAAGCAATGATTGCTGCACATCCACCTCAATCTGGCAGTATCTGGATAGATTGTACCAGTGGTGTTCCTTGCTCGGCACAACAGTTGAGCCATTCGTTAAAACAGCGGAATATCGAGTTTTTGGATGCGCCAGTTTCAGGACAAACCATTGGCGCAGAACAGGGAACATTGACTGTAATGGTTGGGGGTGATGCCACTGCTTTTGAACGAGCCAGAGCTGTGATTCAGGCCTTTGCGGGAAAGATTGAACATGTCGGAGAAAGTGGAGCTGGCTTTGCGGTCAAGGCGATTAATAATAGCTTGATGGCTGCTAATCTTTGGGCATTAAGTGAGGGTTTGTCGGTACTCAAGGCGTGTGGGGTCAATTTAGAAGCTGCTTTGGCATGTATTAATCACTCCAGTGGTAAAAGTACCATGTCTGAGACGGTGATGCCGCAGAAAATCATGAATCGGCGCTTTAATAAAACGTTTGCGCTGCATTTATTGCAAAAAGATATCGGGATCGCACTTGGTCTGATCGCAGAGACTCAGCAGCAGGGACGTTTATTACATGCTGTACAACAGTTGTATGCTCAAACCGATCGACAAACAGCTGAGCACGTTGATTTTTCAGCGGCTATTCAAGTGCTTGAGCAATCTCATCAAGTATTGTTGAATTAAATAGGTAAATTCTTGAATGAATAAAAGCCGCAGATTGCGGCTTTATTTATGTGGCCAAAACAGCCTCTAATACACGTTGTTCTAATTCTGCAAATTCAGCCCCTTTTTTGCGTGGTCGAGGTAGATTGACCTCAAAACTATGCGCAATATGACCTTTATCCAGCAAAATAATTTTGTCCGCGAGTTGAACTGCTTCACTAACATCATGTGTGACCAAAATGGCGGTAAAACCTTGTTCTTTCCACAAGCGTTCAATCAGATTTTGCATTTCCAGACGAGTCAAAGCATCCAGTGCGCCTAAAGGTTCATCTAAAAGCAGGATACGTGGTGAATGCGATAAAGCTCGAGCCAGCGCTGTACGTTGGCGTTGCCCCCCTGATAACTGAGATGGCCATTGACCTGCTTTGTCTTTGAGTCCGACTTTTTCCAAGAGTTGTTCAGCAATATCACGTTTATCCTTGGCTAATCCTAGCTGTACATTCTGTAAAATACTTTTCCAGGGCAAAAGACGTGGATCCTGAAACATCACCCGAATATCATCACTGGTAATGCCTTCACGAAAATTGCGTGCAGATTTAAACTTAATTTCGCCATAACTGGGTTGTTCCAAATCTGCAATTAAGCGCAGCAGCGTACTTTTGCCACAGCCACTTCGACCTACAATCGCAACAAACTCACCCGGTTGAATATGTAGATCAAGATCTTCTAGAACCTTCACCTGCCCATAAAATTTATGCAGTTGTTCAATACTGATTTCGGCACCTATCGGTGCATCTTCAACCTGAACAGACGTTTCAAGAGGTCGGTTCGCTGGTTTATCTGGATATAACGGTAAATTTAAATTGGTCATGATCAAAGCCCTCGAAATTTATGGTTGATAGCCTGCATGCCAGCGCAATAAATAGCGCTCAAGCCCCTGTGCCAAAACATCGGCAAGTTTGCCCAATAAGGCGTAAAGTAAAATCCCGACCAGCACCACATCAGTCTGTAAAAATTCACGTGCATTCATGGTCATATAACCGATACCAGACTGTGCCGAAATCGTTTCTGCCACAATCAACAGTACCCACACCAGACCCAGTGCAAAGCGTAATCCGACCAGAATGGACGGCATCGCACCCGGTAAAATGATGTCTTTATACAGTTGCCAGCGGGTCAAACCATAGCTTTTTCCCATTTCGATCAATTGTGGATCGACCGAACGAATACCATGATAGGTATTGATATACATTGGGAAAAAAACACCGACTGCGACCAGAAATAATTTGGCAGATTCATCGATACCAAACCACAGGATCACCAAAGGGATTAGCGCCAATGCAGGAATATTACGAATCATCTGTAAGGTCGTGTCGAGTAAGGTAGAGGCGGTTTTGGATGAGCCATTCAGTAATCCTAACAGCAGTCCTAATCCGCCCCCAATTAACAGACCAAGCAGTGCTCGACCAGCACTGACTTTGACATGATGCCAAAGTTCACCACTGACCAGCAGATGCCAGAATGCACTAACCACCGCCGTTGGCGCAGGCAAGACGCGACTTTGCAGGATTCCTGTGCTGGACGCGAGTTGCCAGATCAGAATCAATGCGATTGGAAACAACCACGGTAAGCTGCGTTTAAAAATCGCTATTGTTCCACGTGAAACAATAGAGGAGGCTGTATTGACACTCATACAGGCTCCTTGATCACTTTTTCTTTCTTGGTCTGATCAGGTGCATAGTTATTGGCAATAATTTCACCGAAAGGCCCTGTAAGGTTCGGTTGCGCCAGTTTCTCACGGGTTTTGAGTGGAAGTAGTGGAAACACCAGTTCAGCAAAACGAATCGATTCTTCCAGATGTGGGTAGCCTGAGAAGATAAAGGTGTCGATCCCTAAGTCGGCATATTCCTGAATACGCGCAGCAACCGTTTCTGGATCCCCAACTAGCGCGGTTCCTGCTCCACCACGAACCAGTCCAATGCCTGCCCATAAGTTTGGCGAAACTTCAAGTTTGTCACGTTGACCACCGTGTAGAGCCGCCATGCGTTGCTGACCAACCGAATCCATTTGTGCAAATTTCTTTTGTGCTGCGGCAATAGTGTCATCATCCAGGTATTGAATCAGTTCGTTGGCTGCTGCCCAAGCCTGTTCATTGGTTTCACGCACAATCACATGCAAACGGATCCCATAGTTCAGAGTGCGTCCTTTGGCAGCAGCTTTTGCTTTCATACCTTCAATTTTCTCTTTAACCGCCGCAGGAGGTTCTCCCCAAGTCAAATAGGTATCGACTTGTTCAGCCGCCAGTTCTGAAGCAGCATCGGATGAACCACCAAACCATAAGGGTGGATAAGGTTTTTGAATCGGTGGATAGAGCAGTTTGGCTTCATCGACGCTCAAACGGTCGCCATGAAAGGTAAACGCTTCGCCTGTATGTGAGCGTGTCAGGATTTCACGCCAGATTTTAACGTATTCACTGGCAGTCTGATAACGGGTTGAATGGTCTTCATACAAACCATCGCCTTTAAGTTCTTGTTCATCGCCGCCTGTCACCAGATTGAGCAATACGCGACCGCCAGATAAACGATCAAAGGTGGCGGCCATACGGGCTGCCAGTGCAGGAGTGGTAATCCCAGGACGCAGCGCCACCAGAAATTTCAAGTGCTTGGTTGCATCAATCAGGCTGGCCGCAGTAATCCAAGGATCTTCACATGAACGCCCCGTTGGAATTAAAACACCGCTATAACCCAGATTATCCACCGCCACCGCAATTTGTTTCATATACGCATGATCCACCTGACGCGCACCTTTGCTGGTTCCTAAATAGCGACTGTCACCGTGAGTGGGAATAAACCAGAAAATATTCATATTAACCTTCCTTTAAATGCGTTTTCATCAAATTGCGTGAGTGTTAAGGAACTCAGTATTCATTAACTTAAAAATTAAGAAGCCTTGGGTGATTTGGCTGTCCAGATGGTTTGACTCACCTGAATACTTTTTGGAATCAGTTGAACTTGCAGAAATAGATCGGCAATATTCTGTTGGGCTTGGGTGACTTCAGGCGTTACAGGTTGTACAGGTGATGGCTTGAGTCGCTTGTCCAGTACTGCTTTGGCGACTTGGGTATCCAGTCCAGTGCTTTGTGCATAAATACTTAAACCTTCATCTTGATGTTTCACAAACCATTGATCTGCTTGATTTAAGCCAGTTAATACTTTTTGCGCGGCATCAGGATGCTGTTGGATAAATTTTGGATTACCAATATAGAAAGAATAGGTAGTTGGGAAAGCTGTACCATCGATCAGCGATTTAGCATGACCTTTAAGCTCAGTGGTACTTAAGTACGGTTCCCAGATTGACCAAGCATCCACGGCTCCTTTGTCAAAGGCGGCACGGGCATCGGCAGGTGGGAGCCAGACGGGTTGAATGTCCTGCCAGCTTAAACCTGCTTTTTGTAGCACTTTGGCAAGCAATTCATGCGCACTTGAACCCTTTTGTACCGCGATACGTTTTCCTTTAAGGTCTTGAATCGATTTAATCGTGCTATTGGTTGGAATCAGCAGTGCCTGAGAATTGGCAGGAACCACCTCATAACCGACATAGCTCAGATCTTTATCAGCAGCCTGTGCAAAGATGGGGGGTGTATTGCCGACTGCACCAAAATCCACGGCACCTACAGCCAACGCTTCAAGCATTTGTGGGCCAGCTGGAAATTCACGCCATTCAATTTTGGCATTTGGAAATTCCTGCTCAAATATTTTTTGTTGTTTGGCAATCAAAAAATTCAGTGAAGATTTTTGAAAACCGATGGTTAAGGTTTTCACTGGCGCGGTCTGGGTTGTGCCTGCCTCTTTTTGTGCTTGCGCATGAGATTCGGTTTTCTGGCAAGCACTGAGCCCCAATCCAAGACTTATAGCACCAATCGCACTCCACTGTTTTAAGCTAATCATCAGTTATTATCCTATTGGTTTTATTTATTTAATTTCGCCAGTTAAAATGGCATCTTGAATTTTTAATGGCTGTGGAATTAACTTTTGTTGATAAAAAGCATCGGCCACTTGTTGCTGTTCATTAATCACTTGTGGCGACAATGGCGTCACGCCAAAGCCCATGCGGGAAATTGAGGTTTTTAGAATATTGAAATCCAGTGCAGTCGGTTTTTCTAGGAGTTTGGCAGCATCATCCTGATGAGTCTTAACCCATTCCGTACTTTGATTCAGTTCATTGACCAATGTTTTCAACACATCAGGGTGGTTCTGGGCAAATTTACGATCTGCCAGATAAAATTGATAGTTGCTGACCAAATTTTGTCCAGTGGCAAGGACACGTGCACCAATTTGTTGTTCTGCCGCAGCAAAGAATGGATGCCAGATCACCCATGCATCGACGGCACCTTTTTCAAAGGCAGCACGGGCATCGGCAGGCGGTAAATACACCACTTGGATGTCATTCAGGCTTAGTTGGTTCTTTTCTAGGACTTTAAGTAAAAGATAATGCACATTGGAGCCTTTATTGAAGGCGATGCGTTTACCTTTTAAGTCCTGAACGGATTGAATCGTAGAATTTTTAGGCACAATCAGCGCTTCAGCATTGGGGGCAGCAGGCTGATTGGCAACATAGACCAAATTCGAATTGGCTGCTTGAGCAAAAATAGGAGGTGCTTCACCTGCCTCGCCAAACACTACACTGCCGACATTTAAGCCTTCTAAAAGCTGTGGTCCAGCAGGAAATTCAACCCATTTAATGCTGATTCCTTGTGCTTTCAACGCTTTATCTAGTACACCGCGCTCTTTGACAATCGGCAATAAACCATATTTTTGAAAACCGATATTTAAGGTGGTGAGATCCTGAGCTTCTTTTTTGGCACAGCCACTGAGCATCATGATTCCTGCGATACTCGCCGTCATCACTGAAAATTTGAACCACGAAGAAGAAAGGATGCGTGTCATGAGGTGTATTGCCCTAAATCTAAAAATAAGCGTTGAGGGCACACCTTAAAACCATTTCTATTGCATAAAAAATAAGTTTTTTGACATTAGTTATGAAAAAAATGGATAAATAAAAAAGTGCTAAGGATATGCAAAAAGTAATATTTAAAAGAAATAGCAAAGATCAAAATATATTTATTAAATCTCTGATCTTAAATGTTTTATTGAATAAGAATAAGCTTATGAAAATAATTAATAATCTTGTTAAAGCACAACAGAAATTTTATGACTAAGCTTAGTTAGAATAAAGATATACACCGTTATGCTAAAGCCAGCCCATTATGCTCAATGGACTGTCCGCTCAAAAAAAGAACATCAGGATTTACATCAACATTTTTTTAAATACCAATGAATTTCGTTGATAGTTATACAACTCTTGCCGTGCATTGGGGAGATCGTCGACACTGGCTGTCTGAAAGCCTTGTTCCAAGAACCAGTGTGCGGTGCGTGTGGTGAGTACAAATAATTGTAAGATGCCGCTTTGTCGGGCTTTTTCTTCCAAGAAATGTAGGATTTGACTACCACGATTCGATTTACGATAAGCAGGATCGACCGCGACACAAGCGATTTCAGCAGAGCGGATTTCATTTTTTGCTGTTGGAATTGGATAGAGCGCAGCACAGGCTAGAATCATGCCATCGCGTTCGATCACGGCAAATTGTCCAATTTCACTTTCTAATCGTTCGCGGGAGCGATAGACCAAAATACCATCTTGTTCCAGTGGGCGCAGTAGATTGATCAGTCCACCAACATCCTGAATGGTGGCCATACGGACTTCTTCATAATGTGCATCGGTAATCATGGTGCCGATACCATCACGAGTAAATAGCTCCTCAATTAAAGCACCATCGTAGGCATAAGAAATCAAATGCACCCGATGTACACCTGACAGTGAGGCGCGCTGCGCTCCCTGTAAATGCAAGGCCATTTCATCATCATCTTGCTGAAATTGCTCAATATAATGGTCTAACTGATGTGAATTGAGTTCCCGTAATACTTTGCCCTGATCATCAAGTAAGCCTTGTTTATTGCCCAAAAAAATCAGTTTGTCGGCTTGTAGGGCGATTGCAGTTTTGGTGGCAACTTCTTCTGCCAACAGATTAAACACTTCGCCTGTGGTGGAATAGCCTGTTGGCCCCAGCACCACAATATTATGATTATCTAGGTGCCGTTGAATCGCGTCGGTATCGATACTCCGCACTTCTCCCGTGAGCTGAAAATCCACGCCATCACGAATTCCATAAGGTTTAGCGGTGACAAAGTTGCCAGAAACAGCATCAATACGCGCACCAAACATAGGCGAATTGGCTAACCCCATCGATAATAATGCTTCAATTTCCAGTCGGATAGAACCCACCGCATTCATGACACAACTTAATGATTCACGCGTGGTCACACGACGATGCAGGTGAATCGGGGTTTGAATCTGTTTTTCTTGCAGGTTTTGATTAATTTGTGGACGTGCGCCGTGGACTAAAATCAGTCGGATACCCAACGAATGCAATAACGCAATATCATGAATAATATGTTGAAAATTAGGGTGTTGAACGGCTTCGCCGCCGAACATTAAAACGAAAGTTTTATTTCGATGTGCATTGATATACGGTGCTGAGTGACGAAACCAACGCACATAATCTTGCGTGGTGCTAGAAGTAGACTCAGTCTCGTGTAATTGCATAATCGACTCAAAAATAGAGAAACATAGACTGATTTTAAACAAAATTCGTTAAAGGGGAATGCCTGATGCAAAAAAACACCCTAATCATCATCAGGGTGTTTTAAAAAAGCTTAGACGTGATCAAAGCATTTTTAGAATTTTATGATCATGTTGAGAGACGAGAACATAGTGTCCATTCAACTGATACCATTGCTGACCACGTTTGGGTTGTGCCAAGTGTTTGTGGCTACGGTAATCAACCTGATAGCGCGATGACTGGTACTGACGTGGTAGGGTATGACCAATCCGCCAGTCACGGCTCGGATCCAGCTTTTTATCCATCTCATGTTTGGGTTGATGAAGTTCTGCCTGATTTTGATGGACATAATGTTTTGAATGCGGATCTTGCGGAGCGGCCATGGCGTTGGTTGCCAGTAATCCACTCATGCTCAAAACCATTGTACTGATCCATTTATTCATCTGCATAATGTACCTCTATCATGTTTCAACTTATCTTTGATGGTTTTAACTTAACCTCAAATTTGAGAGAAAACGTGAAGAGTGCATAGCAAATTGTGAAAGATCGGGATGGATTAAGAAGAGCATGTGAACATAGGGTTAAAAAAAGCCCAGATTTGGAATCTGGGCTAGAAAAAGTAATATTTTTAATAAAAGTAAATCGTTTAGAAACCTACAATCCGAATAATATCATTGGTATCTGAGTTGACTAAGATATAGTCATTGTTGATTTTATACCATTGTTGATTTCGGTCAGGTTTCGGCAGATTATGATCCCGATATTCAACTTTATAGCCATTGCTGCGATAGTGTTGAGGCATGACATAGCCTGCTTGCCAGCGATGCTGTTTTAAGCGTTGTACGCCACGCTCTTCACGCATACGGCGTTGTTCTGAGCGCATCTGTTCATTGTCATCATTATGATTGCGATCATAACCACGCTCTTTACGTGCCTGAGGAAAATCATGGCTATTATCGCGATCAAAATACGGTCCAGCCACTGCAACCGTACTCATTAGTGCAGTCAAAGATAATGTCAGAACTGTCAAAATCTTTTTCATCATGCTTCCTCGGTGACGTACTTCTTTTTCATGGTTTTAATGTACAAAAAAAATGCAGAGAAACTGTGAAGATTGCGCAATAATTCAATTAAAAATATGAAGATAAGACTGATCTTTTTGCCTAGGCATTTTGCACTGTTTTAATTTGTTTTGTCCAGCGGGATAAGTGTTAAGTCTGAGGGATTTGAAGCTTAATACATCTATAAATAGCAGATATAGCAATAACAGAGCTTGAGTAATGTATTTCAAAGCGAATTTTCCATACGTTTTACGTCCTTAGCGAAGTGAAACGAGTTTAATGCCATTGTTCAGAAAAACGCTGCAAGGAATCTAGCATAACCATAATGTCTGTTGCCTGTTGAGCATCATCTAGTGCAATCACCAGGGTTTCTGAAAGCTGTAAATGACGAATCGATTGAATGATTTGTTTCTTATGAATGGAATCCCGCATGACTGTTCTCCTTAAGGATCAATGAAAATATGAAGGCAGTTTAAATGGGATTGTATAATTTGTAAAAACGAATAATTTTCTTATTTTAATTTAAAAATACGATTATTGTGTTAGAAAAAAGCATCCCGAAGAATGCTGATCTTTTTCTTTAAGAGTAGGTTCAGTCTTGCGCATCGATACTTTGACCATCCAGATGCAAACTATCATCACCCATCAGGTATAAATAAGCAGGCATAATCGATTCTGGAGTAGGCAAGCTTAATGGATCTTCATCTGGATAAGCTTTTGCACGCATGGCGGTGCGGGTTGCACCCGGATTAATACAATTAAAACGAATATTGGGATGGATATGCTCTGCGGCAAAAATTTTACTGACCGCTTCGATGGCGACTTTGGAAACAGAATACGCTCCCCAGAGCGCACGTGCTTCACGTCCGACTCCAGAACTGGTAAATACCACGGAAGCATGTTCAGACTTTTGTAAAAGTGGTAATAAAGCCTGAGTCAGCATAAAGGGCGCACGTACATTGACAGCCATGACATCATCCCAGATTTGGGGTGAATAATCTGCTAAAGGTACACGTTCACCTAACATTCCCGCATTGTGCAAGATTCCATCCAGACGACCAAATTGCGATTCAAGGGTATTCACCAACAACTCATAATCACGCACCGATGCGCTGGAAAGTTGTAGCGGTAAAATCGCAGGTTGCGGTGCGCCTAGACTTTCGATTTCATCATAAATCACTTCGAGTTTATTCAGGGTTCGACCATGTAATACCACAGTTGCGCCATGTAGCGCGTAGCTCATGGCGGCAGCACGACCAATGCCATCACCCGCACCAGTAATTAAAATAATACGGTCTTTTAATAAATCGGTACGAGGCTGATATTCTGAATATTTCATGGTGAACCTCCCTAAAATTTGATTCAAATTATAATGATACTGCTCACATGCTAACGGGTTTTTGTGAACTTAACTGTAGTAATTGGCGTAACATGCAGTGTAATTCAGTAACATCCTGCACGATGGCATCGGCTTGCCATGCTTCGAGATCATCCTGATATTCCAGTGGCAAATACCCATAGGCGGCCAAAATCGTATACATCTTGGCGGCGCGACCAGCATCGATATCACGTGGATGATCGCCCACATAAATGATGTGTTCGCTAGGCAAATTTAACTGTCTGGCAGCCAGATACATCGGCTCAGGGTCGGGCTTGGTCTTGCTGACATCTTCAGGGCACACCAGTACACTGCATCGTTCAGTTAAATTCAGTTCAGCCAGTAACAACTCACTTAAGCCACGCGGTTTATTGGTGACAATGCCCCATGGAATTTGATGTGCCTCTAGTTCTTCAAGTAATGGATACATGCCTGAAAATAAATCGGTATCCACCACAATTTGCTGGGCATACATATCCAAAAAACGCTGACGATGCTGTAAAAATACAGGGTCATCTAGTTCTAACTCTGGATAGACCAATTTCACCATCGCACGTGCGCCTTCAGATACCTGAGTACGAATCAGATCAGCCTCAACGACTGGGCGTTGTTCTTCACGGCACATGGCCTGAATAATCCGAATAAAATCAGCAGCGGTATCGATTAAGGTACCATCCAGATCAAACAGAACGGCTTTCATGTCTGCACTCATACTGCGACAGCCTTGACGGTATGTACCATATAGTTGACATCCACATTCGGTGCAAGCCAATAATGTTTGGTCAATGGATTGTAATGTAAGCCCGTCATTTCTTTTAAGGTCAGACCTGCTTCACGGATATCCTGTGCCATTTCTGAGGGACGGATAAATTTGTGATAGTCATGCGTGCCTTTTGGCAATAAGCGTAAAACGTATTCGGCCCCAAGAATGGCAAACAAATACGATTTTGGATTACGGTTAATGGTTGAAAAAAACACATGACCGCCGGGTTTGACCAAAGTCTGACAAGCCTTAACGATAGAGGCTGGATCAGGCACGTGCTCCATCATTTCCATACACGTTACCACATCGTATTGTCCTGCTTGCTCCAGAGCCAATTGTTCAACAGGAATTTGACGATATTCGATATTCTTAACATTGTCCTGCTGTGCGTGTAAACGCGCGACGTTCAGCGGCGCTTCACCCATATCAATCCCCAACACATTTGCGCCGCGACGTGCCATGCTTTCGGCTAAAATACCGCCGCCACAACCGACATCCAACACTTTCTTGCCTGCAATGCCGCCTGCGTGTTCATCTATCCAGTTTAAACGCAATGGATTAATCTGATGTAGCGGACGAAATTCGGAATGCTGATCCCACCATTTGGCTGCGAGTGCTTCAAATTTTGCGATTTCTTGTGGATCAACATTCAGTTGCGACATGGTGTCACCTCTTTTATAAGTGTTTTCATCAATCGTTAAGTTTGGTTTACTAGTGTTAGTGTAACCAGAAATCGGAAAAAAGCGACCAGCTTGCTAAAAGATATGCTAAAAATCTTCACACAAGCAAAACGAATTTAGCATATTTGTTTTATATTTAGAGCATAAACTCAACACAATGATTTAGAGGAAAAAACAGCGAATGAAAAAGTTTGTATTTGGTGGTCTGTGTGCCGCGATGATGGCAATTTCTGGCACAGCTATGGCGGCTGATTTTGTAGCAGGAAAGGATTATACGGTTGTTGCCAATCCTGGCAAGGTAGCGGTACCCGGGAAAATCGAAGTGCGTGAGTTTTTTTGGTACGGTTGCCCGCACTGCTTCAAGCTTGAACCTTATATGCAAACTTGGTTAAAACAGATTCCAAAAGATGTAAACTTTTTGCGTACACCTGCTGCTATGAATAAGGTTTGGGAACAAGGCGCGCGTGCGTATTATGTTTCTGAAGCGCTTGGCGTGCGTAAAAAGACCCATTTGCCATTGTTCCATGCGATTCATGACCAAGGGCAGCAAATTTTTGATCAGGCATCTTTAGCGAAGTTCTACGCAGGTTATGGCGTTCCAGAGCAGAAATTTAATAGCATGTTTAACTCATTCCCAATTACCGCAAAAATTGCAGAATCCAATAAATTGGCACAGCAATATCAGCTCACAGGCGTTCCTGCGGTGGTGGTGAATGGTAAATACGTGGTTCAGGGTGAAGATGGTAAAGTGACTCAAGTTATTAACTATCTAATTGAAAAAGAACGTAAAGGCAAATAAGCCTTAATGTCATAAAAGCCCCTCTATTGTTTAGATAAAGGGGCTTTATTTTTATTTATCTTTTTATTTGTTGAGTTCATCGAGTTTAATTTCTAGTTCAAAAGCATCCAGATTGATGGATTGCGTTGGTAGAGAAAGTGCCTGATTGACATACAGATTAATCAATTTTTGCCGTGAACCAATCGAACGTTGATAATAACTTGAATTGAGCAGTAACGCCGCGCCATAGGTCAATGACCAGATATAAGACAGATAATCGCGAATCGACATATCGTAATTGACTGATTTTAAATAGGCTTCAGTAATGTCTTTAATCGCCAAAATGCGTTCCTGACGAATGTCATACAGTTCTTTAAATAAATGATTAAGTTTGGACTCGCTCATGGTTAGATTTTCTTCGAGCTGATGCAGCAAAATAGTTCGCGCTGGCGCAAGCAAGTGATGCAGCATATAAATTGGGGCATATTCCTTAAAATTATTATTGTGCTTTTGCGAGATTTCTAAGAGTTTTTTCTCATTTTCAATGACCAGTTCCAGTAACAGCTCATTTTTACTTTTAAAATGTTTATACAGCGTCCCTTTGGCAATATCCAGTTCAGCGACGAGTTCATCCAGCGTGATTTCCTGATTGTTTTCCAACAATAGTTTTTCTGCAACGCTTAAGATACGTTCCTTGCGAATTAAAAATTGTTGATGGCGATCTGGATTCATAACCCTTCCTATTACAGCAGTACATACACGCATGTACTGACATTAAGCCAAATTGGTAAATTCGCCAAGCTGATTGCAGGAATTTACTGATATTTTTGCTATCAAATGGTGTTTGGCATTGGCCTTATTCCCAGTTGGCAATACCACGGAAAATCAAACGAACTTGTGTAGAAGCATTTTCGATAAAAGCCTGTTGCTGCTGGTGTAGCGCTTCGCCTTCGTATTGTCGCGGTAGACTGAGCCACGTCATGGCCCATGTAAATGACATATTAATCAAAATCGTAGAAAGCACTTTAAGATCCTGATTGTCCTGAATATGCTCAAAGGTCGGCAATTTACGCAGGTCTGTGGTCAAGGCTTCGGTCAAATCTTCAATTTCACGGGCAATCGCATAGCGAACAGTAGCAGATCCACCCCAACGTTCAGCAATCATAAATTGCCATTCCAGTGGACTGTGATTGACTGCCTGCACAAATAATTCGATGCTGCTTAAAGGGTTGGCTTTGGCTTGATGTAAATAACTTTGTCCGAGTTGATGAATCAGATTTTTAATATGCAGCGCCACTTGATCAACCAATTCCTGACCTAGCGCATCCATGTCCTGAAAATGTCGATAAAACGCGGTAGGAACTAAACCGACCTCACGCGCGACTTCACGCAAACTAATACTGCTAAATGAACGTCCAGCAGTACTCAGTTGCAATGCTGCATCAAGTAATGCTTGGCGACTTTGTTGTTTACGTTCATCCCGTATCGACATGCAACTGACCTATGTTAAACCAGCCATGAGTCTACCAAAAACTGTCCTGCTTTCAAAAAAATAAATCAATCAATAAAAAATCAGTGAACACCTGTTGACTGAATTAAAAAAAAAGAATAATGTGTACACATGTTCACTGAAAGAACATTTGTTCACTCATATAAATAGCCAGATACAAACGAGGAACGTATGAACATTGCAGCCAATTATCAGCCTCAATGGATTCGCGAAGATTTTGTCGATTTCATATTGGAAAAGGTTAATCCAATGTGGACCTGGAAAAAAGTCAAAGCTCAGGTGACTTCAGTGACCGCGATCACGCCTGAACTTTATCAAATTTGTTTACAACCCAATAGCAACTTTGCTGCACACAATTTTAAGGCAGGTCAGAGCGTTCTGGTAACCGTGGTAGTGGCAGGCGTACGTTATCAGCGTAGTTATTCTGTGATCAAGATCGATACTCAGGGCAATCTGTATTTGGGTGTTAAAGTTCAGGGTGTCGTTTCACGCGCTATGAGCCAATTACACGCGGGTGATGTGATTGAGATTTCTCAAACTCAGGGTGAGTTTTGCTTGCATCAGGATCAAAGTGCTGCGCTACTGATTGCATCAGGCAGTGGCATTACTGCAATTTATTCCTTATTACAGCAAGCGATTAAACAACAATTACCGCAAATTGATGTGATTTACTTTAGTCGTGATGCTGCATTTCATCAGCAATTACAAGGTTTAGCTGACCATCATCCATCGATTCATTATTACCACATCGATACCACCCAGCAAAAACAGCACTTAACTGTTGATTTGTTAAATAAGCTAATCGGCGATTTAGAGCAAAAGCACACGTATTTGTGTGGTGCATCGAACATGATGCAAGCAGCCAAAACGATTTTTGCGGAGTTAAATCTGAGTGATCGTTTGCATATGGAATATTTCCAGCCTGTAGTCGATGAAACGCTTGAAGCGCAACCCGTCACTTTTTTGCGCTCGCAGCAAGTATTTGAAGCCAATACCAATTTACTGGAAAGTGCTGAACAAGCGGGTTTACGTCCAGCACATGGTTGCCGTATGGGAATCTGTAATACCTGTACCTGTACCAAAATCAGTGGTTCCACCAAAAATATTCTGACGGGTGAAATTGATCATGGCAATAACACCCAAATTAAACTGTGCGTCAGTCAGGCGATTAGTCCTGTCACGATCAATCTTTAATTATCGTCACTCCATTTGAATAGATTCGGAGAAAAATAATGAATATGTCCGTAAAATTTCCATTAAACAGTAAATCTAACTACTTAACCCCAGAACAGGTTGAGGAATTTGGTCGCCGTGTCGAAGAGATTCGCCGTGAAGTCATGGATAATCTGGGCGAAGCCGATGCCAAATACATCTACAAAATTCGTAACTTTGTCCGTTATAGCGAAATCGCATCACGCGGGATGTTAATGTTTAGCGGCTGGATTCCACCCGTATGGTTAGTCGGTACAGGTTTACTCGGTATTTCCAAAATTGTAGAGAACATGGAGCTGGGTCATAATGTCATGCACGGTCAGTTTGACTGGCTGAATGACCCAAGCTTAAACGGTGCCAATTATGACTGGGATACTATTGCCACAGGGGATGACTGGAAACACACCCATAACTATGTCCATCACACCTATACCAATATTGTTGGTAAAGATCATGATGTCGGTTATGGCTTATTACGTGTCAGTGAACAACAAAAATGGGAACCTCGTTTCTTATTAAATGTTCCTATGGCAATGCAACTAATGGTGTTTTTTGAATGGTATGTTGGGGCGCAGAATTTACATTTAGAAGATGCCATTGTATACAAAACCAAATCATGGAAAGAGGTTTGGAAAGATTCGGCTAAATTGCGCAAAAAAGTAGTGCGTCAGGTCGGTAAAGATTATGTGTTTTTTCCATTGATTGCTGGACCAAATGCCATTCCTGTCTTTTTGGGTAATGCTGTAGCAAATGTCATTCGTAGTTTATGGTCGTCTGCGGTGATTTTTAACGGTCACTTTACTGAAGATGCTGAGACTTTTGAAGAAGATAACACTGAGACTGAAACCCGCGCGCAATGGTATTTACGTCAAATTCGGGGTTCAAGTAACTTTAGTGGAACTCAAGGTTTACATATCTTGAGTGGTAATTTGAGCCACCAAATTGAACACCATTTATTTCCTGATATGCCCGCAAATCGTTATTCGGAAGTTGCCCCTAAAATCAGAGCATTGTGTGAAGAATATGGCGTGAACTATAACGAAGCCAACTTTATGAAACAGTTCTGGAGTGTTTGGGTGCGTTTAGCTAAATGTTCATTACCCAATGGCTATAGCGATCAAGTATCCAATACGATTCAAAAAGTGAAAAATCTATTTTCATTTGCAAAATAAGTGCTTTTGTAAAAAGACAAGATTGGGCCAAATTCGGCCCAATTTTATTGAGGGCTTTTGATATACTATGTTGCAATCTTATTAGCGGCAAAGAAAGGATAGATGATGCGTCTTGACCAACGAGCACTTGATCAATTACGTGATGTAAAAATTACGCGAAATTACACCCGTTATGCTGAAGGTTCGGTTTTGGTCGAATTCGGTCATACCAAGGTATTATGTACCGCAAGCGTTGATCACTCGGTACCACGCTTTTTAAAAGGGCAGGGACAAGGCTGGGTGACAGCAGAATATGGCATGTTGCCGCGTTCTACGCATACTCGTAGTGACCGTGAAGCGGCTCGTGGCAAACAAAGTGGCCGTACCCAAGAGATTCAACGTTTGATTGGTCGTAGTTTACGTGCGATGGTCGATTTGAAAAAATTGGGTGAAAATACCATTACCATCGACTGTGATGTCATTCAGGCCGATGGGGGGACACGTACCGCAGCGATTACAGGTGCGGCAGTGGCCTTGATTGATGCCATGAATGTGTTATTAGAAAAGAAGAAAATCAAACAAGATCCTCTTAAAGGTTTGGTTGCAGCGATCTCGGTCGGGATTTATCAAGACCAAGTTTTACTGGATTTGTGCTATGAAGAAGATTCAAATTGCCAAACCGATATGAATGTAGTGATGACCCAAGCGGGCGAATTTATCGAGATTCAGGGCACGGCTGAAGAAAAACCATTTACTCGTACTCAAGCCAATGACATGTTGGAAGTGGCTGAAAAAGGCATTCAAACCCTGATTCAAAAACAACAGGAAGCATTGGGCTGGTAATCTTTTCTTGAGTGGAAATATTTTAAGTGAAAACGCATCTTCGGATGCGTTTTTTTATGTCTTCATCTAATCGACATCAAATCATCATATTGTTGTAATTTTCAAGCTTTTTACTAGTCTCCATTCTTCAATGGAGAGACCCATGTCTAAATTCTTTTGTTTTTTTCTCATGATTAGCACTGTCATGCTCAGTGCTTGCAAGGACGATGAATCATCGACCCAGCCGACACAATCGCCTAAAAATAATTGCACGATGCACTGTGCGCCATAATAAAAATCATAAATAAGGATTAAATAATGAACCGTCGTGATTTTGTACTGAATACTGCCAAGACTTTATTTGGCACTGCTGCATTATCCAGTTTTCCTTTGAGTATCCAGAAAGCACTCGCCATTGATGCCAAAGTAGAAACAGGTAGCATTCAGGATGTTAAACATGTGGTGATTTTGACTCAGGAAAACCGATCTTTTGATAACTATTTTGGCACCTTAAAAGGCGTCCGTGGTTTTGGTGATCGTTTTAGCATTCCATTGAGTCAAAAGCGTAAAGTCTGGGAACAGTATGATGCCAAGCAAAATAAAATTTTGCCTTATCATTTAGATAGTCGTTTAGGCAATGCTCAGCGTGTTTCAGGTACACCACATTCATGGTCAGATGGTCAGGATGCTTGGAATCATGGGCGTATGGGGGACTGGGTGAAATTTAAAAAACCGCAATCCATGGGATATTATAAAAAACAGGAGGTTGAATTTCAGTTTGCCTTAGCCAATGCCTTTACGCTGTGTGATGCTTATCATTGTGCCATGCATGCTGGAACCAATCCTAATCGCATGTTTATCTGGACTGGCACCAATGGTCCAGCGGCGGGTGTTGCTGCGGTAGTAAATGAATTTGATGGTCTGGGTGCATCTTCAAGCGGTTATGAATGGACGACTTATCCTGAGCGTTTACAACAAGCAGGGGTCAGTTGGAAAGTTTATCAAAATATGCCCGATAATTTTACGGATAATCCATTGGCGGGTTTTAAGCAATATCGTCGTGCCAATGAGTTGTCAGGTCAACCTGTCAGTCATGATGATCTGATTAGTCCTGCCTATGATGAGAAAATTGATAGCACTCAACCGTTATACAAAGGGATTGCCAATACCATGCCAGATGGTGGTTTTTTAGGGACATTTAAGCAAGATCTTGCCACAGGGAAATTACCGCAGGTCAGTTGGCTTGTAGCACCAGCCACTTATAGTGAGCATCCGGGACCTTCTAGTCCAGTACAAGGCGCGTGGTATATTCAGGAAGTGCTCAATGCCCTTACCGCAAACCCTGAGATTTGGTCACAAACCGTGTTACTGATCAATTTTGATGAAAATGATGGTTTCTTTGATCACGTACCATCACCAAGTGCGCCATCTAAAGATGATACAGGCAAGATATATGGTAAAACCACATTGCCTGCTGAATCTCTATCACAAGAGTATTTTAGCCATCCTGCGGTGGCGACAGCCAAATCTCAACCCAAGCCAGATGGTCGAGTCTACGGGCCGGGGATTCGTGTGCCGATGTATGTGATTTCACCGTGGAGTCGGGGTGGTTGGGTCAATTCACAGGTATTTGACCACACCTCGATTATTCAATTTCTTGAACAGCGTTTTGGTGTGAAAGAGCCGAATATCAGTGCTTATCGTCGTGCAATTTGTGGTGATTTAACCACTGCGTTTGATTTTAAAACCCCAAATAGCACACAGCTTCCCGAACTTGAAGGTAAAAAAGCCAAAACTGAAGCAGATGCAATTCGCTTGGCACAGTCGCTATTGCCACAAGTTGCTGTTCCGAGCCAACAAGTCTTTCCACAGCAAGAGATGGGGATTCGTCCATCCAGAGCATTACCGTATATCTTGCATACCAGCGCCAAGGTCAATCCATCGGGACAAAGCGTACAGCTTTTATTTGCCAATACAGGTAAACAAGCAGCAGTTTTTCATGTCTATGATCGTTTAAATCTGGATGCGATTCCTCGCCGTTATATGGTCGAAGCAGGCAAGCAATTACAGGATGAATGGAGTACGCAACAAGGTCTCTATGATTTATGGGTCTTAGGTCCAAATGGTTTTCATCGTGCATTTACAGGCAATCTGAATCAAAGTTTACAGCAGCAAGCTTTACCTGAGATTCGGGTGTGTGTGGAAGACTGTGAAGCCAAGTTGTTTTTAAAAGTTCGTCATGATGGTCAATCGAGTAGTAAACTCAAGGTAAAAGCCAATGCTTATTTACCCAATCAGCAATGGTCAATTGAAACCACGAACTCAGAAAAAGAATTGGTTTGGGATATGACTGAATTTGGAGGATGGTACGATTTTACAGTCTATCTGGAAGTTGATCCGAGCTATAGTCGCCGATTTGCAGGGCGTATTGAAACCCAGAAAGATTCAATTTCTGATCCCTATATGGGCTATATTGAAAACTAATTGAATTGGAAATGAATGAAGAAAAAGGATGCGATCAGGCATCCTTTTTACACAAACCTCAACTATTTCACAAACGATAACTTTTTAGATTCAGCTTAAAAACAAAGCCTGCTCAAGTTGGTCATGATTAAATTTTAAAGTAGCGAATAATTTTTATCGTTCTATGAAATTGGGGAAATCTATATGCTACAAGGTTTTATTGTACTGTTTGCCATTATTACATTTACCATTATGGCCTGTGATCCACGCCCAAATGAGACATCACGCAATCCATCCGCATGGCAGGCTCAAGCCAAAACTTCAGAAGCTTTGACCCAGCCTAAGCATGCGACCAAGATCGAAAATCAAACCACAAAAACAAATATTGAAACCGAGCAGACTTAAGCATTAAACCGCATCGAAAGATCAACTGCGGTAACATCTTTGGTGAGTACACCCATCGAAATATAATCTACACCAGTACTTGCGACTTCACGTAGGTTGTCTAAGGTAATATTACCAGAAGCTTCTAATTTACAACGACCTGCCACGTATTTAACCGCATCGATCATTTGTTGTTGGCTAAAATTATCCAACATGACAATATCTGCGCCCGCTTCAAGTGCCTGATTGAGTTCATCCCAAGTTTCAACTTCAACTTCAACGGGTTTATTCGGTGCAATTCGATGCGCCTGAGCAATGGCTTGGGCAATTCCGCCTGCGGCCATGATATGGTTTTCTTTAATGAGAAACGCATCAAATAAACCTAAACGATGGTTTTGACCGCCACCAATGGCAACCGCATATTTTTGGGCAATACGTAGACCGGGTAAGGTTTTACGCGTGTCTAATAACTTGGTCTGAGTCCCTTCGAGTTGTTTTACATAAAAAGCAGCTTTTGTAGCAACCGCAGATAAAGTCTGAATAAAGTTTAGCGCAGGGCGTTCAACGGTTAATAGGCTACGTGCTGAACCCGCCAGTTTTAAAAAAGCCTCACCTGCGTTAACCGATTCACCGTCTTCTTTTAACCATACAATTTGCACAGTTGGGTCATATTGTGAAATCAGTGCATCGACCCACGGACGACCTGCCAACACCATATTTTCACGGCTAATAATCGTTGCAGTCGCCTGTTCATTTTCTGGTGTCAATAGCGCAGTAATATCGCCATCCCCAATGTCTTCAGCCAGTGCTTGTTGTACGTTGATTTGAATCGATTGTTCTAGCAAAGATTGAGGAATGCTCATACTTGATACCCAGTATTAACCCAGAAAATTGAGCGATATATTAGCACTGTCCCTCTCAAAATTCACAAACGATTGTCATAAATATGCCATCAATACCGTTTTAATTTTTGAGGAGTCGATTAAACTAGAAGCATTCAAAACCAGATGGGATCATCCTAACCATGCCATTAAGCACAACATATCGAGTTGAAAATGGGCAGTTGATTGGTGCCAGACAGATTGCGTCTCCAAACTATAATCAGCGTCCTGAATCTGCTGAAATTCAACTGATTGTAGTGCACAACATCAGTTTGCCACCGTCTCAGTTTGGCGGAGGCTATATTGAACAGTTTTTTCAAAATCAATTGGATGGGTCACTTCATCCTTATTTTCAGACCATTGAGGGCATGCAGGTTTCAGCACATTTGTTGATTTTAAGAACAGGTGAGGTGATTCAATTTGTTAACTTTCATGATCGGGCTTGGCATGCAGGACGTTCCAGCTATTTGGCACAGGTCGAATGCAATGATTATTCGATAGGAATAGAACTTGAAGGCAGTGATGACCTCGCTTTTGAAGAGATACAATATCAAGCATTAGCGGAAATTACCGCCGTTTTGCAGCAAACTTATCCCAAAATTCAGCAGCATATTGCAGGACATTCAGACATTGCACGTGGTCGTAAGACTGATCCCGGCTTATTTTTTCAGTGGCCTTATTTCCGGCGACTGTTGAATGCAAAAAAAATGTAGGCTAGACATCATTTCACAACGAAATAAATTTTTACTTTCATTACAATATCGGCTTTGTATTTAGCCGTGGGTGGATGCGATGGCATTATGGCGATCAACCTTTATTGTCAGTGCTATGACGATGTTGTCTCGTGTACTGGGACTGGTTCGGGATATGGTCTTGCTCAATGTATTTGGAGCAGGGAAGGATTTCGATACTTTTGTGGTTGCCTTTCGTATTCCCAATTTTTTTCGGCGACTGTTTGCTGAAGGGGCATTTTCACAGGCCTTTATTCCAGTCTTAACTGAATATAAAACTGGACGGGCGCATGCCGAAGTTCAGATTTTGATTAGTCGAGTCTTTGGTTGCTTACTTTTGGTCATGAGTTTATTGACCTTAGTGGCGATGATTATCGCACCTGTCATCATTTATGCTTATGCGCCCGGTTTTCATCATGATCCTGAAAAATTTGATCAGGCAGTGAGTCTGTTTCGTCTGACCATTCCATATCTGATGTTTATGTCGTTGACCGCTTTTGCCAGTAGTATTTTAAATAGCTATGGCTCGTTTGCCTCACCTGCATTTTCTCCTGTGTTACTCAATCTCGCCATGATCGCGGGAGCGTGGTGGTTGACGCCGTATATGCAACAACCGATTATGGCTCTGGGTTGGGCTGTATTGGGCGCGGGTATTTTACAGCTTGCGGTGCAGATTCCTGAACTGTGGCGTAAAAAACTGCTTATTCCACCCAAAATTGACTTTAAACATGAAGGGGTAGAACGCATCATGAAATTGATGTTGCCTGCCTTGTTTGGTGTATCGGTCACTCAGATCAATTTATTACTCAATACCATCTGGGCATCCTTTATGCAGGATGGTTCAGTGTCATGGCTGTATAGTGCGGAACGGATGACCGAATTACCGCTCGGTCTCATTGGTGTGGCGATTGGTACGGTAATTTTACCTTCACTTTCAACACGACATGCAGAACAGGATCAGGCTAAATTTCGCGGCATGCTAGATTGGGCGGCACGTGTCATTGTCTTGGTGGGATTACCTGCCAGTATTGCGCTCTTCATGTTATCTACCCCGATTATTCAGGCATTGTTCCAGCGTGGCGAATTTGATCTACGGGATACCCAGATGACCGCTCTGGCATTGCAGTGTATGAGCGGTGGTGTGATTGCGTTTATGTTGATTAAAGTCTTTGCCCCAGGTTTTTATGCGCAGCAGGATACCAAGACACCCGTGCGTGTTGGGTTGATGGCCGTGGCTGCCAATGCGATTATAAACGTGGTGTTGATTGGCTTTTTTAAATTAATCAATTGGCATGCCGAGCATATGGCATTGGCATTGGCTTCATCTGGTTCGGCATTGGTGAATGCAGGATTACTCTATTTTTATCTGCATAAACGCAATATTTTTCGATTTGGTGGGCATTGGAAAAAACTGGCAGTTCAATATGCCATTGCCAATATTGCGATGATTGCTGCATTATGGCTTGGTTTGCACTGGTATGATGGTCAGTCGTCACAGTGGATACGGATTATTGAAGTGGCTGCTTTATGTGTATTGGGCGTGATTGCTTATGGTGTTGCACTGTTAGCCACAGGATTTCGACCACGCGACTTACGCCATGAGTGATAAGGTCTACTAAATTGAACTTGATGTTTTTGCTGTCATGAAATCTTTAATAGAGAATAAAAAAGCACAGCCCAAATCTGACTGTGCTTTAAGTAAAAAAGGATTGTATGCTTTTTGAGATCGCATAGATCATAAATTAGGGTAAAACTTGTAGCAGTTCAATATCAAAAATTAAAACGCTGTTGGGACCAATCGCATCGCCCGAACCGACATCACCATAGGCTAGATTCGCTGGAATAAAGAAGCGCGTTTTTCCGCCTTCTTTCATAGTTTGTACGCCTTCTGTCCAGCCTTGAATGACTTGACTGAGCTGAAATTCAACAGGATGATTACGTGCGATCGAGCTATCAAATACGGTACCGTCCAGTAAGCGACCTTCATAATTCACTTTAACTTTTGAATTTGCTTTTGGCGATTTGCCAGTACCCGCTTGAAGTACTTGATATTGTAAACCTGATTTAGTGGTGATGACCCCTGATTTTTTAGCATTTTCAGTTAAAAAAGTCTGGCCTTGTTTTTGATTGTCTTGTGCTAATTTTTGAAATTCGATCAGTTGTTTGGATTCAACCTGTTTTTTATATTGACTTAGGGCTTTAGCCATATCCTCATCGCTTAAAGAAGAGGCTTTGCCTGTAGAACCTTCTTTTAAACCTTGAATAAACGTTTCTAAATTTAAATCTTTTAGCGTATCTGCATTGGTACGTCCCATGACATAACCATAGCTATAACCCAATTGGTCTTTTTGTGGGCTTTTTGATGTGACAGGAGCAGCAAAACTGGTCACCGTCATGCTAAGTAATAAGAGTGCTAAACTGGTTTTTTTCATTGTGCTTCCTAAAATAAAAGAGGAGAGTATTCAGGGTCTGTTGACACTTCAGCCATGCCTTGCGTTATTCGCTAAAACAACTCAAACGAGGCGTGAAACGCAGGCAATGGCATCTCCCTTGTCAAGTTTCATAACGAATTTTGAGGCAGTTTTAGCTATAACCCTTCGGGACGGGGACTTTTTTTGCCGTTACTGCGTTATGCCTTATTCATTTAGAATGACTAAATTTCATAAGTCATGCCTTGTACCGTCTAAAAAATATCCTCTGTCGCACGCATCTGTGAAATGTCAACAGACCCTGCTCTCCTTCCTCACGAATTATTTAACTTCTAACAGTTCTACATCAAAAATTAAAGTGCTATTTGGTGGAATCATACCCGGCACACCTTGTTCACCATAGGCCAGTTGCGCAGGAATATAGAAAGTTGCCTTTCCACCTTCTTTTAGGAGTTGTAAACCTTCTGTCCAGCCAGGAATGACTTTATTCAGTGGAAACTCGACAGGTTCACCACGATCATAAGAACTGTCAAACACTTTACCATCGGTCAGTTGACCTTTGTAATGGACTTTGACGACAGAGGTCGCTGTCGGTTGTTTACCCGTACCTTCTTTAATAATTTTATATTGCAAACCTGAAGCCGTAGTTTTAACGCCGTCTTTGTGAGCATTTTCAGTTAAGAAGTTCGCATTAGAAGATTCGGTTTTTTTCGCATCTTCCAATTGTTTTTGTTGCATTTGCTGTTGAAACTCTACATAGGCAGCTTGAAGTTCCTGTTCAGTATAAGCCGCAGGTTTCTTGTCATGACCATCACGAATCCCACTAACAAAAGCATTAACATCAAGTTCTGGTGGCGTTTGATGGGCAACTTCATAGCCCAGTGCATAGCTGATTTTTTTAACAGGCGAGGCATTCTTGTCTGCCTTTGAACCAACCTCTGCCACTGGATGTTGAGATGCATAGTAAACGGGAATAAGTGCAGCACCGCCTAAAATTACAGCGACAGCAATGGGTAAGGCTTTACTCATGAGTGTTCCAAATGTTGTTTATTTAACCAAATATCAATCGCATGCAATCTTAGCATGGCTACCTTAAGCATATCCTGTTTAATAAAAAAAATAACAGGATTTTTATCTAATTTCACACCAATCCTGAATTCTGCATAAAAAAATCGAATCCGTAGATTCGATTTTTTAACGATACAGAGCTTAAGAATAATTAATCATCTTTGGCCGCTTTATAGGCATAAGCATAGTTATAGCCATAACTACCGCTAGCAGAACGCTGAATATCATTAAGAATAAAGCCATTCACTTTGGTTCCAGCTTGCTCGAAACGATTAAGCGTCAATTCAAGCTCTTTCATTTGCGTTTTGGCATGACGCGCCACAATCAGATTTACACCAGTATATTGTGAAATAATAATACCATCGGTCACTGCAAGTACTGGCGGTGTATCCAGAATAATATGATCATAGTGTTGAGAAAGTTCTTGCAATAAAGTTTGGAACTTTTGAGAACTGAGTAGCTCAGAGGGATTCGACGGACTCTTACCACGACTGATAAAGCTTAAATTTGGCACTTCAGTTGAATGCATTATTTGCGTCAAAGAAGCTTGATCGGTTAATAATTCGGTAAGACCGGGTTGAGTCTCCAGATTAAAATATTTATGTAAATAACCACGACGTAAATCGGCATCAATCAGTAAGACTTTTTTGTCACCTTGAGCAAAAATTGTCGCCAAGTTGGTCGAGATAAAGGACTTACCAACTTCTGGCGCAGGACCACTGATCATAATGATATTATTTTTGGCACCTGAAAGCGCGAAATGAATCGCAGTACGAATACTACGTAAGCTTTCAATGGCAACATCATCACTGTGTTTAACTGCAAGAATAGGAATATTCTTTTTCTTTTTCAAAACAGCCAAACGGTTTTCTTGTACTGGAGAACGAGGCACAGTAGCGTATACAGGAAGTTCAAGTTCATTCTCGATTTGGGCAGAATCTTTAATACCTGTCCGTAACATATTACGGGTTAAAGCAATCAGCACCCCAATAAAACCACCGACAAAAATAGACAGAATCAGAACGATCAGCTTTTTCGGTTTAATCGGTTTAATCGGCTCAACTGCATTATCGATAATTCGTACATTACCAATTTCACCCGCTTCAGAAATTTTAAGTTGCTGATAACTATTAAGTAAATTCGTATAAAGTTCAGTATTGACCTTGACGTCACGATATAACTGTAAATATAAGCGTTGTAGTTCTGGTAAACGTTTCAAGGTTCCATTCAGTTCACCCAGTTTTTTATTAACGGTCGCCACCTGCGCATTAATTTCAGCCATTAATGGATGGTCAGGCGTGTATTTTGCAGCCAGCTCAGCTTGTTTCTGTTGTAATTCAATTCGCATGGTTTCAAGTTGAATATTTTGCTTAAGCAATAATTCTGACTCTTGAGTGACATCAACGGTATTATGTTGTTCACGGAACTGGTTGAATTTCTTTTCAGAATCTTCCAATTGTTTGCGTAATTCAGGTAATTGTTTATCCAGAAAACTCAAGGTTTGTTTAGATTCTAAGGATTTTCTTTCAATATTTTGCGCATGATAAACCACTAAAATATTATTCAGAACTTGAGTAATTTCCTCCTGATCTTGTCCTTGATAGGTCAGACCAAGTACTCCCGTCATCTTGCCTTTTTCAGCCACATTATAATTTGCAATTAAGTTATTAACTGCTGTTGGTAAAGCAAATTTGGTGATTTTGAACTCATGTTTAAATGGTGTAGTGCTATTGATGCGGATTTTCCATTGACCTTGATTCGTTGTTAAAAGGTTATCCTGATTTAAATGACCTTCAGCAACAATACTGTCTGCATAACTCAAACTAAATTGATTTTGCTTAAATTGAAGGGTTAAAGGCTTATCTAAAAAGTAATAAGGCACTTCAAACTTTTCAACAAAAAAAGACTGTCCGTTTTCTTTAAATAAAACGCCTGATTGAGAATAATCCAGTTTACGCTTTGATTCTGATACGAGACGATTAAACAACGTATCTTGTGTATCTTTAATCTGAATATCCAGATGTAAATTCTGAATGACCTGACCCAAAACGAGTCGAGAATTCAGGATTTCCCGTTCTGCATCGGCAGGTGATTTTTGTCCGCCTACTGCACCTGCAACACTACTTAACTCGCCTAATAAAGCAGCTGAAGCAGCACTCTTGCTGTCTTCAACCTGTACCATGGCATCGACTGAATAAACGTCAGGCGTAACGCGAAGATAAAGCAAGGCACAAATTAAACTTAAAATAATGCACAGCGCGATAATTTTCCATTGCGCAATCAAAGAGAAAAATAGCTCTTTTAAATCAATGGTGTCTTCAGTTGTTGTTGAATTTTGACTCATGGGTATGCAACTACTTAAAATTAAATATGTGATTTCCAGTCAGACACGTAAGCCTGAATATTACGGCAGGTTTCATCAAAAAACGCCTGATCGTGTTGATAGGGATCAGGCACATTTTTATGTTGCCAATGTCCAAGTCGAAACACTTTACCTTTGGCAAAAGGCCAAGTCTGTTCTAGATGTTTTTGTTGATTTAAGCTCATCACTAAAATTAAATCAGCTTTTTTGATTAAATCACTATTTAGTTTACGTGCAACATGTGGACGCATATCAATGTTGATTACATCCATGCACTGAATAGCCTTGGCATCTGCGCCTTCGCCAATCAAGCCAGAGATCCCTGCTGACTCGATGTTGAGATGTGGATACGTTTGTTTTAATAAATACTCAGCCATTGGGCTACGGCAGATATTTCCAACACAAACCACCAAAATATTTTGTATTTGCATTCGTTTATTCGCTTAGTTTTTACCCAATTGGTCAAATGTATAAAGTGCGCTAGAGAACGGTACAATCTGGTTCATAATACGCTGCCAGCGAGTTAAACCTGTTGCATCGATATAAACAATATCATTTTTTTGCATTTGAAATTGATTGGCCAACGCTAGGTTTCCAATACTGCTGAGATCCAAATGATAAATGGTTGAGGTACGCGTTTGTAAATTAGTACGCATCACATAAATTCGCGCTGCGCTGGCTGAATATGGATTGATCCCTTCACTTTCACCGAGGACATCGCTTAAGGTCATGCCTTGATCACGTAAAGACAGCGCCTGACTTTTACTCGATTCACCCATCACATAGAGTTTCTGGTTTTGTTTGGTGTTGACATAAATCGTATCATTGGGCTGGATGAGGAGTTTGTGTAGGGAATAGCCCTGTTTTTCTAGACTCACCGCGTTTAGATCAAACGTTTTACCATTACGAATCAGTTGAATCGAGGTATTATCACCAGTTTCGGTATTGACACCACCCGCCATACCCAGTGCGGTATAAATACTAATCGGTTGGTCATTTAAAGTGTATTGACCACTTTTCATCACCTGACCATTGACAAAATAACGATTCCCTTCGTAAGAAAGCACCCGAACCACAACATCAGGGGTTTTTAAATAATGCGCAAATTGAGCTCGAAGGTTTCGATTCAGTTCAGACACGGTTTTGCCAGCAGCGTGAATTTTACCGACAAGTGGTAAATAGATATTGCCATCGCTATCAATCGGATAGCCTGAAGCTTTGATATTGGCAGAATCTTGTTGAAGAGGAGGAGTTAGTTCTGGATAAGCCCAAAGCTGTATCGACAGTACATCACCTGCACTTAAGCGGTATAAGGTATGCTGCGAACGAAATAATGATGCTAAATCTGAGGAGGTCACATTCGCTGCGGTTTGTAATGCAGGAAGATTCGCCTGATTAAGTTGAACGACAGACACATCTGCGCCTTGGTCTGTTCTAAAATGACCTTGTTCTGGTAAATCGTAGGTCTGTAATCCGGAAGTAACAGCACATCCTGAAAGGCTTAAAATACAGATAGATAATAAAAATGAGGTGCTTCTCAACTTCACAGCAAAACCCTTTGTTTGTAATTCGTTGTAACTTTGAATCAAAATTCTGTCAGAATTGTAGACCATAATGAAAATAAGATGTAGGTTTTTAAATGTTAAATTGTATAATTCAAACATCCGTCATGTAAGATCTGCTATATTTTGTAACATGTAAAGATCTACTTTCGTAATATACTTCGCAGATTGCTTCGTCATTATCAGGTTTCTTATGTTTCAGCTTGAACAGCTCAGTATTGCAATTATTGGACTAGGTTATGTTGGGCTGCCACTAGCCGTTGAGTTTGGCAAGCAAAAACCCACCATTGGTTTTGATATTAATCAACAACGTATTGCTGAACTGCTTGCTGGGCATGATCATACGCTAGAAACTTCGGCAGAAGAATTAAAACAAGCAGTCAATTTGCGTTATACCCATGATTTTACTGCATTAAAACAATCCAATTTCTTTATTGTGACTGTGCCTACACCGATTGATGATTTTAAGCAGCCCGATTTAACCCCATTGATCAAATCTTCTGAAACCATTGGTCAAGTCCTAAAAAAAGGCGACATTGTAGTCTATGAATCCACAGTCTATCCAGGAGCCACTGAAGAAGTTTGTATTCCAGTTTTAGAAAAGGTTTCAGGCTTAAAATTTAATCAGGATTTTTTTGTAGGTTATAGTCCTGAACGTATTAATCCGGGTGATAAACAACGACGTGTGACCAATATTTTAAAAATAACCTCGGGTTCTACGCCTGAAATCGCTGATTATATTGATCAAGTTTATCAGTTGATCATAGATGCAGGCACGTATAAAGCACCAAGTATTAAGGTCGCTGAAGCAGCAAAGGTCATTGAAAATACTCAGCGTGATGTGAATATTGCTTTAATCAATGAGTTAGCTCTGATTTTTAATAAAATGGGTATCGATACAGAAGATGTACTCAAGGCAGCAGGTACAAAATGGAATTTTTTAAACTTTAGACCTGGTTTAGTTGGTGGTCATTGTATTGGTGTTGATCCGTATTATTTAACGCATAAAGCAGAGTCAATTGGTTTACATCCAGAAATTATTTTGGCAGCTCGACGTTTAAATGATCGAATGGGCGAATATGTTGCAACCCAATTGATCAAAGAAATGGTAAAGAAACGTATCCAAGTTGTTGGTGCTCGTATATTAATTTTAGGTTTGAGTTTTAAAGAGAACTGCCCAGATATACGAAATACTAAGATTGTAGATATGGTTAAAGCACTAAAAGAATACGATTTAGATCTTGATATCTATGATCCTTGGGTAGATAGTGCTGAGGTTGAAGCAGAGTATGGGTTAGCTCCAATCATGGAATTAAAACAAGGTCGGTATGACGCTATCGTAATTGCAGTTGCACATGATCAGTTTAAGGTAATGAGTACTGAAGACTTTCATTCTTTAGGTAAAAAAAAGCATGTCCTTTATGATTTAAAGCATGTTCTTAATAAAGTAGATGCAGATTTAAGACTATAACAATGGTATTGATTGGGAAGTTAAAGAACAAAGTATTTGCCAATTCTGTTTGGATGATGTCTGAAAAACTAATTTCAATTTTTGGTTTAATCTTTGTTACCTCATTTGTTGCAAAGTATATAGGTCCTGAAAACTTTGGAAAGCTAACCTTTGCAAGTTCAATTTTTGCGATCATTCAAACAATTGCAATGTTTGGATCGGAAAATATTATTTTTCAAAAAACATCTAAAAACAAAAAATTAGGTGAATATATAATTGATTCCACAAAAATAATTAGAGATATTCTGTATCTTGGCTTTTCATCACTTACATTGTTTTATATTTATTATGCTACTGATTATCTAACTTTTGTATTTTCACTTGCGACAAGTGTGGCGATTTATTTTGCTGTTCACGATGTATATTTAATATATTTTAATGCAATTTTGCAATCTAAAATAAATGCATATTGTAATATTTTAGCTTTGATTATTTCACTAATTATAAGATATTGTATCGCAAAATTTCAGTTAGCAATAGAGTTATTATGTATTCCGATAATAATGATTACCTTGGTACCTTTTTTTATTAGAAAGTATTTGTATGCACAGAAAAAAGTGAGTGAAAGTGATATTGTAGTAGAAAAATTTAAGCGTTATCGAAAATTTATGTTGGGTGTGGGGCGTAAACTTGCTTTCTACTCACTTTCAGTTGCAATTTTTACAAAAACATCGCAGTTATTTCTAGGTATTAAGTCCCAATATGATTTGGGTATTTATACTGTAGCAATGACATTGGGGAATAGTTTCTATTTTGTTTTGGTTGCAATAATTTCTTCATATTTTACACAAGTTTATGTTGAGAAGGATTTTGAAAAAAGCCAAAATATGGTTGCTAAGCTAAGTTTGGTTATCATTTTAATCTGTCTGTTAGTAATGGTTATTTTTTCTTTAACAGGACATTATATTATTGAATGGTTATATGGTAAGCAATATGCAAGTGTAAATAATATTCTAATATTTACAGTATTTGTTACGTTATTTTCAGGGCTTTCCACAATTGCGGAGAAGTATTTGTTGAAATTTAATGCATATGACTATTTGAAGAAAAAAACACTTTATTTAGTTGTCTTTAATATCATACTAACAGCTTTTTTTGTTCATTTTTGGGGTTTAAATGGTGCAGTTTTTGCCATTTTAACTACAGAAATTATGTCATTTTCTATATTTAATTATTTTTATAAAGATAGAATCATACTCGATGTTCAAAAGAGAATTTTTTTACCTTCCACTTATAGAAAAGAGTATAACTAATGATAATTTTAAGTATAATTGTTCCTATATATAAAGTAGAAGAATATATTGTTGAGTGTATTGAGAGTATATGTAATCAATTGATCAGTGGCGTAGAGATTATTTTGATTAATGATGGTACGCCTGATAGATCTATGGCTTTAGCACGTAATTATATTGCTCAGAAATATCCTCATTTTGAAAAACAATTTGTTTTTATTGATCAAAAAAACCAAGGACAAAGCGTTGCTAGAAATAATGCATTAAAAATAGCAAAGGGTGAGTATGTTGGATTTTTGGATTCAGACGATTATTTATTACCAAACTATTTTTATGAATTAATAAAAGTTATAAATGAGAAAAAAGTAGAAATAATTCATTTTAATGCTAAACAATATGATACAGATAAAGGTTATGTTGAGAATATTTGTTTTGTTACACATAGTAAAATTTCAATAAATGATGAATCCTATAGAGAAAAGTTGTTTTTACAGTCTTATTGGTATCCTTGGTTAAGAGTTATCAAAAAAGACATTCTAAGTAAATTTGCTTTTGATATTAATGTATATATGGAAGATAAGCTGTATTTTCCAAAAATTTATTACTTTGCAAATGGTCTAGAAATTTTTGAATTGCAAAAAGAACTTATTTGCTACAGACATAGAGAGGGTAGTTCAATTAGAAGTGGGTATCCAGCACCTCTTCTAAATGGAATTGACTTAGGGATAAAGAAATTTATACCAACAAATAAATATCCTCTTTATTCTATTATTTATAATCAATTTTTATCTCAAAAAATATCAATAATGATAGATAGAGGGCAAAGTTTGTCTACAGTCTATTCATTTGTTATTAGTGAGGAGGCAAATATTAAGCTAAATTATAGAGTTAGTTATAAGATTTTTTTGTTAAAGTATTTTCCTTTTATCTATCTAGTGTTATTAAAGTTAAAAAAGAAATGGGTGTGAAAGAATATGGATATGGTTTTTAAAAATAATAAAATAATAGCAACTGTAATTTTTTTAACATTTAATATTGTTTGTATTTTATTTTACTTTTTTGGAATTTTTAATGACTTAAGTGATAGCTTCTATCATAAGTTTTGTGAATTTTTATATATATTAAACTTTGCCCTAATCCCCTTT
>OGQD01000217.1_pt1 | contig 48012 bp, 38 predicted proteins | sample 1553091 | NCBI WGS metagenome assembly OGQD01 (sample SAMEA2580290, study PRJEB22360) | human gut metagenome | biome: human gut; feature: human-associated habitat; material: faeces | place: Denmark | collected 2008/2010
GGCTGCCGGCGGGGGCCGGCGGCCTCCGTAGTGCCAGGGGGAAACATGCAACTGGTCTGCCCGGCGGGAAGTCTGCCCGCCTTGAAATCGGCCCTGCGCGAAGGCGCCGACGCCATCTACGTCGGCTTTCGCGATGACACCAACGCCCGGCACTTCGCCGGCCTCAACCTCGATGATCGCCAACTGCGCCAGGGCGTGGACCTGATCCACGACGCCGGCAAGCAGATGTACGTGGCGGTCAACACCTATCCCGGCGCGGCGGGCTGGGCCCGCTGGCAACGCGCCGTGGACCACGCCGCCGACCTGGGCGTGGATGCGCTGATCGCCGCCGACTGCGCGGTGCTCGGCTATGCCGCCAGGCGCCATCCGAACCTGGCGCTGCACCTTTCGGTGCAGGGCTCGGCCACCAATGTGGCGGCGCTGGCGTTCTACCACGAGCGCTACGGCATCCGCCGCGCCGTGCTGCCGCGCGTACTGTCGCTGGCGCAGGTGCGCCAGGTGGCGGCGAACAGCCCGGTGCCCATCGAAGTCTTCGCTTTCGGCAGCCTGTGCATCATGGCCGAGGGACGATGCCACCTGTCGTCCTATGTCACCGGCGAGTCGCCCAATCTCTGCGGCGTCTGTTCGCCGGCCAAGGCGGTGCGCTGGAGCGAGGAGCCCGAAGGCCTGACCTCGCGCCTCAACGACGTGCTGATCGACCGCTACGCGCCGGATGAGCCAGCCGGCTACCCGACGTTGTGCAAGGGCCGCTTCGTGGTCAACGGCGAGCGCTTCCACGCGCTGGAAGAACCCACCAGCCTGAACACCATCGACCTGATCCCGCAGTTGGCGGAGATCGGTGTGGCGGCGGTGAAGATCGAGGGCCGGCAGCGCAGCCCGGCCTATGTCGAGCAGGTCACCCGCGTCTGGCGCCAGGCGCTGGATGCGTGGCAACGCGCACCGGAGAGCTACCGTGCGCTGACGCAGTGGCAGGATGCCCTGGACAAGCTTTCCGAAGGCCACCAGACGACCCTGGGCGCCTACCATCGCTCCTGGCAGTGAGGACATCGAGATGAAACTCAGCCTGGGCCCCGTGCTGTTCTACTGGGACCGCCGGACACTCCTGGATTTCTATGCGCAGATGGCGGAGCAGCCGCTGGACGCTATCACTATCGGCGAGACCGTCTGCTCCAAACGCCGGGCGCTGTCGCTGGACGACTGGCTCGGCCTTGGGCGCGAGCTGCAGCAGCAGAGCGGGGCGCAGATTCTCATCGCGGGGCTGGCGCTGATCGAGGCGGCCTCGGAGCTGTCCGCGCTGCGCCGTCTGTGCGCCAACGGCGAGCTGCGGGTCGAGGCCAACGACATGGGCGCGGTGCAGATTCTCTCCGGCCTGGGTGTCGAGTTCGTCGGCGGGCCGGCGTTGAATGTCTACAACGGCCATACGCTGGCGGAGCTGCATGCCGCTGGCCTGCGCCGCTGGGTGCCACCGGTGGAGTGCTTCGGCGAGCAGATCCACGCGGTGATCGAGCAGGCGCGCGAGCTGGGCATCAATGATGTGGAGACCGAGGTGTTCGCCTACGGCCATCTGCCGCTGGCCTACTCGGCGCGCTGCTTCACCGCGCGAGCGGAGAACCGGCCCAAGGACGACTGCCAGTTCTGCTGCATGAACTACCCCGAAGGCATGCCGATGCTCAGCCAGGAAGGCATGCCGCTGTTCACGCTCAACGGCATCCAGACCCTGTCCGGCGAGTCCAGCAACCTGCTGGCGGACTACGCCTCGCTGCGTGATTGCGGCGCCGACCTGCTGCGCCTGAGCCCGCGCGCGGAAGGCATGGTGGACGTCGTGCAGGCCTTCGACCGCGTGCGCAAGGGCGCCACGCCGCCGCTGGCGGTGGAGGGTTGCAACGGATACTGGCATGGCCGACCGGGCATGCTGCGCAGTGATGAGGTGAACCTGTGCTGACTCTGGAAACCGGTGCCCTGCGCGCCGCCGACCGACTCCTGCCGCTGGGTCTGGATCCCGCCGCCGCCGCCCCCCTGCCGCTGGCCGCGCGCGTCCCGTCGGGATTGCAGCGCGCGGCGCTGCAGCGTGCCGCCAATCGCCTGTTCGCCGAGGCGCTGGCCGACGGTGCCTTCGATATCCTCGACGGCCACTGGCTGCGGCTGGAAGTGAGCGATCTCGGCCTGGCCTGGAGTTTCACCCACGACCGCAAGGGCCTGCGTTTCGCCGATGCCTGCGTGCCCAGCGTGACCATTCGCGGCAGCTGGCGTGACTTCCTGCTGCTGGCGGGCCGCCAGGAGGATCCGGACACGCTGTTCTTCCGCCGTCGCCTGGTGATCGAGGGCGATACCGAGCTGGGGCTGGCGGTGAAGAACCTGATCGACAGCCTCGATCCGGACAGCCTGCCGGCCTGGCTGTGGAGCGCCATGCGCCGCGCCAGCCGGGTGGTGCAGGAAAACGCCTGAGCTTCAGGCCCGGGTGCGCACGAGGAACTGCAGTTCCTCGTAGAGCATCTCGAAGTCCTGCACCGGCGCGTCCTGGCCGTAGCGTTTCTTCAGGCCGTACTCGGTCAGGGTGACCTCGTGCGCGGCCTTCACGCCATGGCGCGCCAGGCAGTTCCGCACGCAGTGCAGGTGACAGCCGTCCACGGCGATGATCGGCCGGCCGGAGCAGGCTGTCTTCACCAGTACCGGCACGTCGCCGCCTACGCCCGCGATACAGGACATCTCCGCCAGACCGTCACGGTCCAGGCGCAGGGCGAGGTCGTTGGCCAATTGCGCGAGATTGGAGCAGCCGGAGCAGGAGTACACGAGGGGCAGGTTCGGCGAGGGCGGCATGGGGACCTCCTGGGTAAGTCCCGCAGTGTCCTGCCGCCGTGGGCTGGCGCGACATGATCTGAATCAAGTCGGCGAGCGGACTACTACCAGTGAGGTAGAGGCTTCCTTGTAGGAGCGAGCTTGCTCGCGAACAGACTCCGCTGCGGGGCTGGTCGCTCCTACAGGTACGGTCACGATCGGGGCGGGCGATCAGACCAGATGGTTCTCCACCGCCCACACCGCCGCTTCCACCCGTGAGCGCATGCCCAGCTTGTGCAGCACGCGCTTGACGTGGACCTTCACGGTGCCTTCGGTGATGTCGAGTTTGCGCGCGATCATCTTGTTGCTGTAGCCGTGGGCGAGTTGGCGCAGGATCTGCCGCTCGCGATCGGTCAGCTCCTCGATGCCCTTGGGCCGGTCATCGCCGCGCAGGGCCTGGGCCAGTACCTGGGTCAACTGCGGGCTGATGGTGAGCTGGCCGGTGGCAGCCTGGCGGATGTGTTCGAGCAGGCGCTCGGGTTCCATGTCCTTGAGCAGGTAGCCGTCGGCGCCGGCGCGCAGCACGTTGATCACGTCGTTGCGGTCATCGGAGACGGTGAACACCACGATGCGCGCGTCCTCGCCGTTCTCGCGCAGGGCGCGCAGGGTATCCAGGCCGGTCATGCCCTTCATGTTGAGGTCGAGCAGGATCATGTCCGGTTCCAGCTCCGCCGCCATGCGCAACGCTTCCTCGCCGCTGCCGGCTTCGCCCACCACTTGCAGGTCGTCCTCGAACTCCAGCAACTGGATCACGCCCTTGCGCATCATCGGGTGGTCGTCGACAAGCAGGATGCGCGCGCGGTCATCGGTGGGGGTGGCCGTCATGGGTGGGTCTCCGGGTACTGCGACAGGGGTTTGTGGGTGAAGCGCACGCTGACGCGGGTGCCCTGCGGCTCGCGCGGGGCGATGCTGAAGCTGGCTTCCAGGGTCTGGCTGCGCTCACGCATGATGCTAAGCCCGTAGTGCCCGTTGCGGCTCTGCGCTGGGTCAAAGCCGACGCCGTCATCGTCCACGGTGATGCATACCTGCTCATCCGCATCTTCGCCCAGGGTCACCTTCGCGTGGCTGGCGCCGGCGTGGCGAACCACGTTTGACAGCGCCTCGCGGACGATCTGCAGGATGTGGATTTCCTCGTTGGGGTTGAGCGGGATGTGCGCCAGGCGGTTGTCCAGTTCGATGCCCAGGTTGCCGCGCTCGGCGAACTCTTCCACGGTCTTCACCAGCGCCGCTTCCAGGCTCGACTGCTCCAGGCTCAGGCGGAAGGTGGTGAGCAGTTCGCGCAGCTGGCGGTAGGCGCTGTTGAGGCCTTCGCGTAGTTCGTCGAGGGTTTCCTCGATCTTCTGTGGCGGCACGTCGCGCTTGAGCAGCGTGGCCAGGCGGCTGACCTGGATCTTCAGGTAGGACAGCGACTGCGCCAGCGAGTCGTGCAGCTCGCGGGCGATGGTGCCGCGCTCGGCGAACAGCGCCAGGCGGTTCTCCTGTTCCTGCTGCAGGGTCAGGGCGAAGGTGCGCGCGATGTTGTCGCAGAAGCCTTCGACGAACTGCCGCTGCCAGTCTTCCAACTGGCCGTTGGCGGTTTCGATGAACAACTCGCCGAAGCGATGTTCGCCGATGGATAGCGGCTGCATCAGCAGCGGATTGATGCCCTGGCTTGGCTCGCCGCAATGGTCGGCCTGGGCGCGGCAGTCGCCGCAGTTGCCCTGCAGGCAGAAGCTGCCGGTGATGCCGTCGGTGGTCAGCGAGGAATAGGCGCGCTCGACGCCGTCCTTGTTCAGGCACAGGGTCACCTTGCCGGCCTGCAGCACGCGCTCCAGCTGGTTCAGCAGCGGTTGCAGGGAGCGCTCGTCATACGGGTCCTGGCCCAGGCGGCGGGCACTGTCGTAGAGCAGCTCCAGGCGCTGGTGGCTGTTGGTGAGGGCGCGGGTCTTCTCTTCCACCCGCGCTTCCAGCTCGCGGTAGCTGGCCTGGAGTTCCTCGGCCATCTGGTTGAAGCGCTCGCCCAACTGGCTCAGCTCGTCCTCGCCGCTGCTGCTGACCCGTGCATCGAGGTCGCCTTCGCCCAGGCGGCGGGCGGTCGTGGTGAGTTCGCGCAGTGGGCCGACCACGTGGTAGCTCAGGTCATAGAGGCTGATGAACACCACCAGCAGGCTGAGGAACAGGCACAGCCCCTGCACCGTGCTGAGCATCTGCGAGCGGTATTCGGCATTGCTCTGCAGGGTGCCGACGAAGCCGTCGATGTGGCTGACGAAGGTGTCGAGGGTCGCCAGCGCCGGCGCTTCGGAAAGGTCGAGGTTCTGCAGCTCCTTGCGCAGTTGCGCGTGCTGCTGGCGGATCGGCGCGTCGGCATCCGAGCGGCGCAGCAGGCGGGTGATCTCGTCGTTGTCCAGGCGTGCGGCGAGGGTTGCCTGCAGGGCCTGGCGATTGATCGGCGAGGGGTCCAGCGCCAGGCGGTAGGTGAGCATGCGCAGCGAGCCGGCCTGGTTGATCACCGCCGCATCCTGGTGCGAATAGTCGGCGAACAGCAGTGCGCTGAACATACCGGCCAGGGCCAGGGATACCAGCAGGGTGAGGTAGCAGCCGAAGCGCACGACGATGGATTTGCGCAGGGAAGGGCGTCCGGCGGGGGGACTACCCACAAAGAATCGGTCGCTGGCGGAGGGCTCGGGGCGGGATGCCGTGTTCATATTAAATGCCTTTAAAAACAACAGCTTATATGTTCTTTTCAGAGATACCCACTAAGGAGTAGCGGCGCGCATCTGCTCACGAATCGCCCTTTCGCTCATTGATGACGATCAAAAGAAGGACGCGAGTCCTTACCTAACGTGCGGGCAAAGGCTGTCAGGAAGTGAGCTTAGCCATGTTGTCCCACCGTCAGAAACAGTACTCCGTGCTCGGCATGAGCACACTGGCGTTCGCCGTGAACTTCGCGGTCTGGACGATGTTTTCGATCATCGGTATCCGCATCAAGGAAGAGCTGGGGCTGTCCGAAGCCCAGTTCGGCCTGATGGTCGCGTTGCCGATCCTTACCGGTTCGCTGGTGCGCTTGCCCCTGGGCTTGATCACCGACCGCTTCGGCGGGCGCCGCGTGTTCTTCATCCACATGCTGCTGGTGGCCATCCCGATCTACGGGCTGGCCTTCGCCACCCTCTACTGGCACTACCTGGTGCTGGGCCTGTTCGTCGGCCTGGCCGGCGGCTCCTTCGCCGTGGGCATCGCCTACACCTCCTCGTGGTTCGAGAAGGAACGCCAGGGCACCGCCATGGGCATCTTCGGTGCCGGCAACGCGGGCGCGGCGATCACCAACCTGGTGGCGCCGATGATCGTCGTCGCCTTCGGCTGGCGCATGGTTCCGCAGATCTACTCGGTGGCCATGCTGGTCACCGCGCTGCTGTTCTGGTTCTGCACCTGGACCGACCCGGCCCACACCAAGGGCGGCGACGCCGACCCGAGCCGCCCGCGGCCGACCCTGGCCAAGCAGCTGGCGCCGCTGGGTGAGCTGCGCGTCTGGCGCTTCGGCCTGTACTACTTCTTCGTCTTCGGCGGCTTCGTCGCCCTGGCCCTGTGGCTGCCCAAGTACTACATCGCCGAGTACGGCCTGGACCTGCGCACCGCCTCCTTCATCACCATGCTGTTCACCCTGCCGTCGGGCCTGATCCGCGCCCTGGGCGGCTGGTTCAGCGACCACTACGGCGCCCGTGCGGTGAACTGGGGCGTGTTCTGGATCTGCCTGGTCTGCCTGTTCTTCCTCTCCTACCCGCCAACCACCATGACCATCCACGGCATCAAGGGTGACGTCAGCCTCGGCATCGGCCTGAACGTCTGGCTGTTCACCTTCCTGGTGTTCGTCGTCGGCATCGCCCAGGGCTTCGGCAAGGCCAGCGTGTACCGGATCATCCACGACTACTACCCGCAAAACATGGGCACCGTCGGCGGCATGGTCGGGGTCATCGGCGGCCTCGGCGGCTTCTGTCTGCCGATCCTGTTCGGCTTCGCCGCCGACCGCATCGGCGTGCGCTCCTCCTGCTTCATGTTGCTGTTCGGCCTGACCGTGGTGTGCATGGTCTGGATGCACTACGCGATCAAGCAGCAACAGCGCCTCGACGGCCAGCCCAGCGCGGCCGATGTCGACGCCTCTCCCATTCCTTCCAGCCACTCCTGAGGTAATGCCGTCATGGGCATGATCGCCAACCCCCAACTCAAAGCCGCCAGAGGCCCGCTGCTGGTCGACTGGCGCCCGGAGGACCCGGAGTTCTGGGCCCGTACCGGCAAGCGCATCGCCGCGCGCAACCTGTGGATCTCGATTCCCGCACTGCTGCTCGCCTTCGCCGTGTGGATGATCTGGAGCACCGTCACCGTGCGCCTGAACGCCGCCGGCTTCAGCTTCAGCAACGACCAGCTGTTCCTGCTCGCCGCGCTGCCGTCGATCTCCGGCGCCACGCTGCGCATCTTCTACTCCTTCATGGTGCCGATCTTCGGCGGCCGCCGCTGGACCGCGCTGTCCACCGCCTCGCTGCTGATCCCCTGCCTCTGGCTGGGCTTCGCCGTGCAGGACCCGACCACGCCGTACTGGGTGTTCGCGACCATCGCGCTGCTGTGCGGCTTCGGCGGCGGCAACTTCGCCTCCAGCATGTCCAACATCAGCTTCTTCTATCCGAAGAACCAGCAGGGCACCGCCCTGGGCCTGAACGCCGGCCTGGGCAATCTCGGTGTGTCGGTGATGCAGTTCGCCGTGCCGCTGGCCGTGGCCGGCGGGCTGTTCGGCGCCTTCGGTGGTGAGCCGGAGACACTTTCCGACGGCACCCGTCTGTGGCTGCAGAACGCTGGCTGGATCTGGGTGCCGTTCATTGCCGTGGTCTCCGTGGCTGCCTGGTTCGGCATGAACGACATCGCCGATGCCAAGGCCTCGTTCCGCGACCAGTCGGTGATCTTCAAGCGCAAGCACAACTGGCTGATGTGCTGGCTGTACGTGGCCACCTTCGGCTCGTTCATCGGTTTCTCCGCCGGCTTCGCCATGCTCAGCAAGACCCAGTTCCCGGACATCAACCCGCTGCAGTACGCCTTCCTCGGCCCGCTGGTAGGCGCCCTGAGCCGGCCGCTGGGCGGCTGGCTGGCAGACAAGTTCGGCGGCGCACGCATCACCCTGTGGAACTACGCGGCAATGATCGCCGGCGTATTCGCGGTGATCAGCTTCCTGCCCGGCGCCAACGGTGCAGGCAGCTTCTTTGGCTTCCTCGGCTCCTTCATCGCGCTGTTCTTCTTCGCCGGCATCGGCAACGGCAGCACCTTCCGCATGATCCCGGTGATCTTCCGCAACGAGTGGGCCGCGCGCCTGAAGCAGGGCGGTTACACCGAAGCCCAGGCGGCCAAGGGCGCGAGCATGGAATCGGCCGCGGTGATCGGTTTCTCCGCCGCCATCGGCGCCTTCGGCGGCTTCTTCATTCCCAAGGCGTTCGGCACTTCGCTGGCCATGACCGGCAGCGCCGAGGGCGCCCTCTACGTCTTCGTCGCCTACTACCTGACCTGCATCGTCGCCACCTGGTGGTGGTACGCGCGCAAGGGAGCCGAGAGCCCCTGCTGATTTCCCAGCGCGGTCAGGCCCGCTGGCCGCGCCACGAACCGTTTCGCGAGCTTGATTAGCGTTTGAACGCCCGGCGCAGACCGGGTGAGGAGATACCGATGAGTTACCTGCTCGACCGCCTGCAGTTCTTCAAGAAGAAGCAGGGTGAATTCGCCGATGGTCATGGCGAGGTCACCAACGAAAGCCGTGCCTGGGAAAACAGCTACCGGCAGCGCTGGCAGCACGACAAGATCGTTCGCTCTACCCACGGGGTGAACTGCACTGGCTCGTGCTCCTGGAAGATCTACGTGAAGAACGGCCTGATCACCTGGGAAACCCAGCAGACCGACTACCCGCGCACCCGCCCGGACCTGCCCAATCACGAGCCGCGCGGCTGCCCCCGTGGTGCCAGCTACTCCTGGTACATGTACAGCGCCAACCGCCTGAAGTACCCCAAGGTGCGCAAGCCGCTGCTCAAGCTCTGGCGTGAAGCCCGCGCCGCCCACAACGACCCGGTGGACGCCTGGGCCAGCATCGTCGAGGACTCCGCCAAGGCGAAAAGCTACAAGAGCGAGCGCGGCCTGGGCGGCTTCATCCGCTCGAGCTGGAGCGAAGTCACCGAGATCATTGCCGCCGCCAACGTCTACACCGCCAAGACCTACGGCCCGGACCGCGTCATCGGCTTCTCGCCGATCCCGGCCATGTCGATGGTCAGCTACGCCGCCGGCGCCCGTTACCTGTCGCTGATCGGCGGCGTGTGCCTGAGCTTCTACGACTGGTACTGCGACCTTCCGCCCGCGTCCCCGCAGATCTGGGGCGAGCAGACCGACGTGCCGGAGTCGGCCGACTGGTACAACTCCAGCTACATCATCGCCTGGGGCTCCAACGTCCCGCAGACCCGTACCCCCGACGCGCACTTCTTCACCGAAGTTCGCTACAAGGGCACCAAGACCGTGGCCGTCACCCCGGACTACTCCGAAGTGGCCAAGCTCACCGACCTCTGGCTCAACCCCAAGCAGGGCACCGACGCCGCACTGGGCATGGCTTTTGGTCACGTCATCCTCAAGGAATTCCACCTCGAGAAACCCAGCGCCTACTTCGTCGACTACTGCCGCCAGTACACCGACATGCCGATGCTGGTGCTGCTCGAACCGCACACCGAAGGCGTGCTCAAGCCGACCCGCTACCTGCGCGCGGCGGACCTCGCCGGCAACCTCGGCCAGGACAACAACCCCGAGTGGAAGACCATCGGCCTCGACGAAATCAGTGGCGAGCTGGTCTCGCCCAACGGCGCCATCGGCTACCGCTGGGGCGAGTCGGGCAAGTGGAACATCGAGGAGAAAGAGGGCGGCACGCAACGTGAAACCCGCCTGGCGCTGAGCCTGATCGATGGCCCGGAAAACGCCTGCGACGTCGGCTTCCCGTACTTCGCCGGGCAGGAGCACCCGCACTTCAAGGGCGTGGACAACGACGAGGTGCTGGTGCGCCGCGTGCCGTTCCGCGAGTTCACTGGCGCCGATGGCCAGACCCTGCGCGTCGCCACCGTGTACGACCTGCAGATGGCCAACTACAGCGTCGACCGTGGCCTGGGTGGCCGCAACGTCGCCGCCTCCTACACCGATGCCGACGTGCCCTACACCCCGGCCTGGCAGGCGCGCATCACCGGCGTCCCGGCCGCCCGTGCCATCCAGGTGGCCCGCGAGTTCGCCGACAGCGCCGACAAGACCCACGGCAAGGCCATGGTCATTATCGGCGCCGCGATGAACCACTGGTACCACATGGACATGAACTACCGCGCGGTCATCAACATGCTGATGATGTGCGGCTGCATCGGCCAGAGCGGCGGTGGCTGGGCGCACTACGTCGGCCAGGAAAAACTCCGCCCGCAGACTGGCTGGGTCCCGCTGGCATTCGGCACCGACTGGAGCCGTCCGCCGCGGCAGATGAACGGCACCAGCTTCTTCTACCTGCACAGCTCGCAGTGGCGCCACGAGAAGATCTCGATGCACGAGGTGCTCTCGCCGCTGGCCGATACCAAACAGTTCCCCGAACACGCGCTGGACTACAACATCCGCGCCGAGCGTATGGGCTGGCTGCCGTCCGCCCCGCAGCTCAACCGCAACCCGTTGCACCTCTTCGCCGACGCCGAGCGCGCTGGCATCCCGGTGCAGGACTACGTGGTGCGCGAGCTCAAGGCCGGCAACCTGCGCGTGGCCAGCGAACAGCCGGACGACCCGCAGAACTTCCCGCGCAACCTGTTCATTTGGCGCTCCAACCTGCTCGGCTCCTCGGGCAAGGGCCACGAGTACATGCTCAAGTACCTGCTGGGCGCGAAGAACGGCGTGATGAACGACGACCTCGGCAAGGCCGGCGGCCCCTGCCCGGGCGAAGTCGACTGGGTCGATGAAGGCGCCGAAGGCAAGCTGGACCTGGTCACCACCCTCGACTTCCGCATGTCCTCTACCTGCATGTACTCGGACATCGTCCTGCCGACCGCGACCTGGTACGAGAAGGACGACCTCAACACCTCCGACATGCACCCCTTCATCCACCCGCTGTCGGCGGCCACCGATCCGGCGTGGGAAGCCAAAAGCGACTGGGAAATCTACAAGGCCATCGCCAAGAAGTTCTCTCAGGTTGCCGTCGGTCACCTGGGCGTGGAGAAGGACCTGGTTACCGTGCCGCTGCTGCACGACACCGCCAACGAACTCGCGCAGCCCTTCGGCGGCAGTGACTGGAAGAAGGGCGAGTGCGAACCGGTCCCCGGCCGCACCATGCCGACCCTGCACGTGGTCGAGCGTGATTACCCGAACACCTACAAGAAGTTCACCTCCCTCGGCCCGCTGCTGGACAAGCTCGGCAACGGCGGCAAGGGCATCGGCTGGAACACCGAGAAGGAAATCAAGCTGCTCGGCGAGCTGAACCACAAGGTCACCGAGACCGGTATCAGCCAAGGCCGTCCGCGCATCGAGAGCGCCATCGACGCCGCCGAGGTGATCCTTGCCCTGGCGCCGGAAACCAACGGCCAGGTGGCGGTGAAGGCCTGGGAAGCGCTGTCGAAGTTCACCGGCCGCGAGCACGCCCACCTGGCGCTGCCCAAGGAAGAAGAGAAGATCCGCTTCCGCGACGTCCAGGCGCAGCCGCGCAAGATCATCTCCAGCCCCACCTGGTCGGGCCTGGAAGATGAGCACGTGAGCTACAACGCCGGCTACACCAACGTCCACGAGATGATCCCGTGGCGCACCCTCACCGGTCGCCAGCAGTTCTACCAGGATCACCCCTGGATGCAGGCCTTCGGCGAGGGCTTCGTCAGCTACCGGCCGCCGGTCAACACCCGCAGCACCGACAAGCTGTTCAACAAGAAGCCCAACGGCAACACCGAGATCACCCTGAACTGGATCACCCCGCACCAGAAGTGGGGCATCCACTCCACCTACAGCGACAACCTGCTGATGCTCACCCTGTCGCGCGGTGGCCCGATCATCTGGATGAGCGAGAACGACGCGAAACGCGCCGGCATCGAGGACAACGACTGGGTCGAAGTCTTCAACGCCAACGGCGCCGCGACCTGCCGCGCGGTGGTCAGCCAGCGCGTGAAGGACGGCATGGTGATGATGTACCACGCCCAGGAACGCATCGTGAACCTGCCGGGCAGCGAGACCACCAAGACTCGCGGCGGCCACCACAACTCGGTGACCCGCGTGGTCCTCAAGCCTACCCACATGATCGGCGGCTACGCCCAGCAGGCGTGGGGCTTCAACTACTACGGCACGGTCGGCTGCAACCGCGATGAGTTCGTCGTGGTGCGCAAGATGAACAAGGTCGACTGGCTCGACGAGCCGGAGCAGGGCGGGCTGGGCGGTGACGCCCTGCCGCAACCGCTGCCCCGGGACATTTGAGGAGAGACGCCATGAAAATTCGTTCGCAAGTCGGCATGGTGCTGAACCTCGACAAGTGCATCGGTTGCCACACCTGCTCCATCACCTGCAAGAACGTCTGGACCAGCCGCGAAGGCGTCGAGTACGCCTGGTTCAACAACGTCGAGACCAAGCCTGGCATCGGTTACCCGAAGGAGTGGGAGAACCAGGAGAAGTGGAAGGGCGGCTGGAAGCGTAACGCCGACGGCTCCATCGTCCCGCGCATCGGCGGCAAGTTCCGCGTGTTGGCGAACATCTTCGCCAACCCGGACCTGCCGGAAATCGATGACTACTACGAGCCTTTCGACTTCGACTACCAGCACCTGCACACCGCGCCCAAGGCCCAGCACCAGCCGGTGGCCCGCCCACGCTCGTTGATCTCCGGGCAGCGCATGCAGAAAATCGAATGGGGCCCGAACTGGGAGGAAATCCTCGGTACCGAATTCGCCAAGCGCCGCAAGGACAAGAACTTCGACCAGATCCAGGCGGACATCTACGGCGAGTACGAAAACACCTTCATGATGTACCTGCCGCGCCTGTGCGAGCACTGCCTGAACCCGGCGTGCGTGGCCTCGTGCCCGAGCGGCGCGATCTACAAGCGCGAGGAAGACGGCATCGTCCTCATCGACCAGGACAAGTGCCGCGGCTGGCGCATGTGCATCAGCGGCTGCCCGTACAAGAAGATCTACTTCAACTGGAAGAGCGGCAAATCCGAGAAGTGCATCTTCTGCTACCCGCGCATCGAGGCCGGCCAGCCGACCGTCTGCTCGGAAACCTGCGTGGGCCGCATCCGTTACCTCGGCGTGCTGCTGTATGACGCCGACCGCATCCACGAAGTAGCCACCTGCGAGAACGAGCGCGACCTTTACCAGAAGCAGCTGGAAATCTTCCTCGATCCGTTCGACCCGAAAGTGATCGAACAGGCGCGCAAGGACGGCGTACCGGACAGCGTCATCGAGTCCGCGCAGAAGTCGCCGGTGTACAAGCTGGCGATGGACTGGAAGCTGGCCCTGCCGCTGCACCCGGAATACCGCACGCTGCCGATGGTGTGGTACGTGCCGCCGCTGTCGCCGATCCAGAACGCCGCTTCCGAAGGCCATATCGGCAGCGACGGGGTGATCCCGGACGTCGAGTCCCTGCGCATCCCCGTGCAGTACCTGGCCAACCTGCTGACCGCCGGCGATACCGCGCCGGTACTGTTGGCCCTCAAGCGCCTGCTGGCCATGCGCGCCTACAAGCGTGCCGAGCACGTCGAAGGCAAGCAGGACCTGGCGGTACTGGAGAAGGTCGGCTTGTCGGTCAACCAGGTGGAAGAGATGTACCGCTACCTGGCGATCGCCAACTACGAAGACCGTTTCGTCATCCCGACTGCGCACCGTGAGGAAGCGCTGTCGGATGCCTTCGCCGAGCGTTCGGGTTGCGGCTTCAGCTTCGGCAACGGTTGCTCCAGCAGCTCTGGCAGCAATTCTGGCGTGAACCTGTTCGGCGGCAAGGCCGTGGACCAGCGCAACGTCATCCAGACCGTGCAGATACAGGAGTGACGACCATGGCCATCTCAATGGAAAGTCACAGCCAACTGCTCAAGCTCAGCGCGCTGATGCTCGATTACCCGCGCATCGAACTGCGCGAGGAAAGCCTGGCGCTGCATGCCCTGATCCGCACCTGCAACCTGCCCGAACAGCAGCGCGACGGCCTCGCCGCGCTGCTCAACGAGCTCTGCCAGGGCGACATCCTCGACGTGCAGGCCCGCTACGACGGCCTGTTCGAGCGCGGTCGCTCGGTCTCGCTGCTGCTCTTCGAACACGTGCACGGCGAAAGCCGTGACCGCGGCCAGGCGATGGTCGACCTGATGGACCGCTACACCCAGGCGGGCCTGGCCATCGACGTCAACGAGCTGCCGGATTACCTGCCGCTGTACCTGGAGTTTCTCGCCCTGCAGGACGCCGAGTCGGCCCGTGCCGGCCTGGCCGAGGTCGCGCACATCCTCGCGCTGATCGCCCTGCGCCTGGAAGAGCGCGGCAGCAGCTATGCGGCGGTCTTCCGCAGCCTGCTGGAACTGTCCGGCGAGCAGCCCGACCTCGGCGCGCTCAAGCGCGACCGCGAGCAGGAAGTGCGCGACGACAGCCTGGAGGCCATCGACAAGGCCTGGGAGGAAACCCCGGTGAGCTTCACCGAGCCCGCCGTTGGTTGCCCGTCCACCAGCGCTCGCCGCGTCTCCACGTCCGCCGAACAACCCATGCAGTGGGTCGCCCAGCCGGTGCCGCAGATGCAGTACCGGGCGGCCAGAGAAGGAGTCTGAACATGTCCCTCGATCTTCTAGCGTTCGGGATCTACCCCTACGTCGCGCTCGCCATCTGCCTGATCGGCAGCTGGGCGCGCTTCGACCTCGCGCAATACACCTGGAAAGCCGGCTCCAGCCAGATGCTGAGCAAGAAGGGCATGCGGGTCTACAGCAACCTGTTCCACGTCGGCGTGCTGTTCGTCCTCGCCGGCCACTTCGTCGGCCTGCTGACCCCGCACTCGGTCTACGAGCACCTGATCAGCACCGAGCAGAAGCAACTGCTGGCGATGGTCTCCGGCGGCTTCTTCGGCATCCTCTGCTTTATCGGCCTGACCGGCCTGATCCTGCGCCGCCTGACTAACGAGCGCGTACGCGCCACGGGGAATGCGTCGGACCTGATGATCCTGCTGGTGCTCTATGTCCAGCTGATCCTCGGCCTGTCGACCATCGTCGCCTCCACCCATCACCTGGATGGTTCGGTGATGGTCATGCTCGCCAACTGGGCGCAGTCCATCGTCACCTTCCAGCCGCTGGCCGCGGCCGAAGCCATCGCTCCGGTCTCGCTGGTCTACAAGCTGCACGTGACCCTGGGCCTGACCCTGTTCGTGCTGTTCCCCTTCACCCGCCTGGTGCACATCGTCAGCGCCCCGGTGTGGTACTTCGGCCGCCGCTACCAGGTGGTCCGTACCAAGCGTCGCGCCGTGTGATGAAGCGGCGGATAACGCTGGCGCGTTATTCGCCCTACCTGATGCTCTTCCCCCTCTCCCTTCATGGGGGGGACGCCCAGTCAGAGGGTCGGGGAGAGGGTTACTGGAGGTAATCGAAATGAGTTGCTCCCACTACGAAGCCAAGGTCGAACACGTCGACCTGCCGAAGATCGAAGTCAACGGCGTCGCCATCGCCGAAGACGAACTGGCCCGCGAGCTGCAATACCATCCTGCCGCCAGCCACGCCGAGGCGCTGTACTCCGCCTGCCGTGCCCTGGTGGTGCGCCAACTGCTGGTGCAACGCGCCGCAGAGCTTGGTGTGATGGGGCAGGTCGAGGAGGGCGAGGCCGCCGAAGAGGCGAATATCCGCGCCCTGATCGACCGTGAAGTCGGCGTACCCGAGGCCGACGAAGCCAGCTGCCGGCAATGGTACGAAGCCAACCCGACTCGCCTGACCTCGCCCTGGCGCATGCGTCTGCGCCATGTGCTGCTGGGCTGCGCGCCGGATGACCTGGAAGGCCGCGCCAAGTCCCGCGAACAGGCCGAGGAACTGCTCGCCGAACTGCGCGAGCACCCCGAACGCTTCGCCGAAAAGGCTATGCGCTTCTCCGACTGCCCGTCGAAAGACGAGGGCGGTGAACTGGGCTGGATCGAACCGGGACAGGCCGTTCCCGAGTTCGAGAAGCGCCTGCTGCAACAGCAACCCGGCCTGCTTGGTCATCCGCTGGAAAGCCGCTACGGCCTGCACGTGGTCGAGTTGCTAGAGCGTGAAGGCGGAGAGCCGCTGGACTTCCAGCAGGCGCGCCCGCGTATCGCCGGCTACCTTCGCGCCCAGGTGCTGCAGCGCGCCGTCAGCCAGTACATCAGCGTGCTGGCCGGCGAGGCGCGGATTGATGGTTTCGTCTTCGACGGGGCGGAGTCGCCGCTGGTGCAATGATCTGTTACGCAGCCCCCTCACCCCAACCCTGGCTACGCGCCCCGCTCCGGAGGGAGAGGGGGCTGTCCTCTGCCCTATGAGAGGTCGTATCGGTGTGCGCATCGGCACTTCCTTTGTTGCAACGTCAGGCGAGAGTCGTACTCGCCGCTGCTTCGATCTGCCCCCTCTCCCTCCGGGAGAGGGCTGGGGTGAGGGGTAGTGGTGTCCAAGGAGCTAAAACCATGTCCGAATGGATCGACGGCCAAGGCCGCAAGATCGACTACCTGCGCCTGTCCGTGACCGACCGCTGCGACTTCCGCTGCGTCTACTGCATGTCGAAAAACATGCGCTTCCTGCCGCGCCAGCAGGTATTGACCCTGGAAGAGATCGAACGGGTAGCTCGGCTCTTCGTCGAGCGCGGCGTGAAGAAGCTGCGCCTTACCGGCGGCGAACCGCTGGTGCGCCCCGGCATCGTCCACCTCTGCGAACGCCTTGCTGCGCTGCCCGGCCTGCGCGAACTGTGCTTGACCAGCAACGGCTCGCAGCTCATCCGCTTGGCCGGCGATCTGAAGGCGGCCGGCCTTTCCCGCCTCAACATCAGCCTCGATACCCTCGATCCGCAGCGCTTCGCCGCCATCACCCGCACGGGTCGTCTGGAGCGGGTATTGCGCGGTATCGACGCCGCCCAACAGGTCGGCTTCGAGCGCATCAAGCTCAACTGCGTAGTGATGAAAGGCCGCAACGCCGACGAGGTACCGGCGCTGGTGGACTACGCCATCGCCCATGGGCTGGACGTCAGCTTCATCGAGGAGATGCCCCTGGGACAGGTGGGTCGCGAACGCGAGGAAAGCTTCTGCTCCAGCGATGAAGTCCGCGCGCTGATCGCCGAACACCACGAACTGCTGGACAGCACCGAACACAGCGGTGGCCCCGCGCGTTATGTGCGCCTGGCCCAGCATCCGGGCACGCGTATCGGCTTCATCTCGCCGCATTCGCATAACTTCTGCTCGACCTGCAATCGCCTGCGACTGACCGCCGAAGGTCGCCTGCTCCTGTGCCTTGGCCACGAAAACTCCCTGGACCTGCGCGGCCTGCTGCGCCGCCATCCGCTGCATGACGAGCCCGTTCTCGAGGCCCTGCGCGGCGCCCTGCAGCGCAAGCCGGCCCGCCACGAATTCACCGTTGGCGACGTGCAGGTGCTGCGCTTCATGAACCTCAGCGGCGGCTGAAACAGACCTCCCTTGGCGGGCCTTGCGCCCGCCCTTTGCCTTGCTTGCATCCATCGCCAGCTAACGCTGAACTCTGCCTCCACGCCGATCAGCCCCCTCTCCCCTTGGGAGAGGGTTGGGGTGAGGGCGGCCCTTGCTCCAGGTTTTCAAGCGCAGCGCTTTACTCCAAACAAAAGAAAAGCCCCTGCGACATGAGCGTATCGCGGGGGCTCTGGGCATCTGCCAAAGGTATAACCGTGGAAGCTACGGTAAATCATGCGAAAGAATCGTTTCGAATCCTCCTCGGATCGCCTTGGAACGCTTCCCAGACTAAGGCTGTAGCCCAGCGCGCGACATTCCTCCGAAGGAGTAGGGCTGCGGTCGCAAAAGGGAGTGTGCCGTGCGGTCGCAGGGCGATTGACGTTGTGTACTTTTTAGTCCAGATTGGATTTTAAGTTTACGCGCCAGTGCGCGTGGACGAACGATAACAAGCTGGTCGCCTGGGTCAGGGCAAGGCAATGCCGCTGCAACGCGCCACGTTGCGCCCCTGGACGAATCACAAGACACCGATACTTCTCTGCCAAGACGCAGCGGCCGGCCGCCCGGCCCTGTCACCGAACATGCCACGGAGTTCATCGATGAATCGCAAAGCCCTGCTGGGCGGCCTGATGCTGGCCGTTTTCGCCACCTTCTCCCACGCCGACGACAAGCCGCTGCGCATCGGCATCGAGGCGGCGTACCCGCCCTTCGCCTACAAGACCCCTGAAGGCGGCATCGCCGGCTTCGACTACGACATCGGCAATGCGCTGTGCGAAGAGATGAAGCGCAAATGCCAGTGGGTCGAGCAGGAATACGACGGCCTGATCCCCTCGCTGAAGGTGCGCAAGATCGACGCCGCGCTGTCCTCCATCACCATCACCGAAGAGCGCAAGCACTCGGTGGACTTCACCCACAAGTACTACTTCACCCCGGGCCGCCTGGTGATGAAGGAAGGCTCGCCGCTGGACGAGCAGTTCAGCCAGCTCAAGGGCAAGAACATCGGCGTGCAGCGCGGCTCCACCGCCGACCGCTTCGCCACCGAAGTGCTGGGCAAGGCCGGCGCCAACGTGGTGCGCTACACCAGCCAGGACGAGATCTACCTGGACCTGCTGGCGGGTCGCCTGGACGGCACCTTCGCCGACTCCATCCCGCTCGAAATCGGCTTCCTGGAAACCCCGCGCGGCAAGGGCTTCGCCTTCATCGGTCCGGAGTTCAAGGACCCGAAATACTTCGGCGAAGGCGCCGGCATCGCGGTGCGCAAGGGCAATACCGAACTGGTCGGCCAACTGAACGCCGCCATCGACGCACTGCGCGCCAGCGGCAAGTACAAGGAAATCGAAGGCAAGTACTTCAAGAGTGATATCTACGGGGACTGATTTGCCCGTTGAGTTGCAGCTAAGGCCGCCTTCGGGCGGCCTTTTTCGTTGCGCCGAAATGCTCTTCGTAGGATGGGGGGAGCGAAGCGATACCCATGCTGTCCCGTGCGCGGTCTTTTCGTTGGGATGGGTGTATTTGCGCCGCTTCGGTGTGCGCGGGAACTTCTTGTTTCGCCCCCTCGGGCGAGTCCCTTTTGTCAAACGCCACAAAAGGAACCAAAAAGTCTTGCCCCGGACATCCGGTTTTTCGCTTAGGCGAAAAATTCCCTCGTTGAACGGGGCAGTCCGGAGTGCGCGGATATTTCTCTGGAAGATTTTTAGAAGTCAAAGCCAAAGCTGGATCGGGACGGACTCTCGTTAGGAGCGAGCTTGCTCGCGAACCGGAGCGAAAAACGCGGGTAAGGAGTCGGCTCACACCTCCTCCTTCAACTCCTTCAGGTGCTTGTACACCGTCGCCCGCCCCATGTTCAGCACATTGGCCACGTAGTTCGCCGCGCTCTTGCCCTTGAACGCGCCCTCCGCGTGAAGAGCCAGGACCAGCTCGCGCTTGTGATCACGGCTGAGGGTGGAGAGGCTCAGCTGGCGCTGCCGTAACCAGGCATGGAGGAAGGTGTTGATGCGCTCCTGCCAGTCATCGCGGAATAGAGCGTCCGGCTGCGGGACAATCTTGTTCGAGGAGAGGAACAGGTCGAGCGCCGCCTTGGCGGTCTCGAACAGGGTGATGTTGAGGTTGATGCACAGCACTGCCAGCGGTTCGCCCCTGGCGTCGCGCAGCACGGTGCTGATGGAGCGGATCTTCTGGCCGTCCCAGTTGAGCTTCTCGTAGGGGCCGATGTTGCGTTCGTCGTGGCCGCCTTCGAGCATGTCTTCCAGCGCCGAATCGTCGCCAATCTCGCGCTTGGAGATGTTGTTCGCCAGGTACGCCACGCGCTGGTTGCGCAGGTCGTGGATGACCACTTCGGCGTGGGGGAAGAACAGCGCGGCGATGGCGTCGGCGATGGCCTTGTAGTTGTCCAGCGGATCAGCGGCGGTCATGGGCAAGGCTCTCGAAGGCGATGAAGCGGGCGCTGGCGAGTGTGCCGCAAGCGCCCGCGGGCTGTCACGGGCGACGGCTCACTTGGCCAGCAGGCGTGCCGGGGAGAGCATCTCGGCGCTCAGGCCGTGGCGGGCCAGGTGCTCCGGCAGGGCTTCATGGCGGATCAGCGCGGCGCTGGCTTCGCCCATGGCGGCCGAAGTCTGGATGCCATAGCCACCCTGGCCGGCGACCCAGTACAGGCCGGGCGTGGCCGGGTCGTAGCCGGACACCAGGTCGCCGTCGGCAAAGAACGAACGCAGCCCCGCCCAGGTGTGGCTTGGGCGGCGGATGCTGAGCGTGGTGTGTTCTTCGATCTGGTAGATGCCCATGGCGATGTCCAGCTCTTCGGGCTGCACGTCGTGGGGTTCCACCGGGTCGGCGTTGGCCGGTGAGCCCAGCAGCATGCCGGCGTCGGGCTTGAAGTAGAAGGATTCGTCCAGGCTGACCAGCACCGGCCAGGCGTGGCTGTCCACACCCTCCGGCGGGCTGAACAGGAAGGCGGCGCGGCGCTTGGGCGTCAGGCCCAGAGGGGCGGCGCCGGCCAACTCGGCGATCCTGTCGCACCAGCCGCCGGCGGCGTTGACCAGCACCGGCGCGCGGTAGGTCTGCTGCGCGCAGCGTACTTCCCAGGCGTTGCCAATACGGTTGATTTCCAGGGCTTCGCTGTCCAGTTGCACGCTGCCGCCGTTGCGCCGGATGCCGCGCAGGTAGCCCTGCAGCAGGCCATCGGTGTCGATGTCGGCGGCGCTGGGGTCGAGCATCGCGCCGTGGACTTTTTCCCGGCGCAGCACGGGGACGATGGCGCAGGCTTCATCGGCACTGAGCAGGCGCATCTGCGGCACGCTCGCCTTTGCACTCTCATATTGGCGCTGGAGTTCCTCCGGGTTGCCTTCGAAATCCACGGTCATCTCGCCGCGCGGGGTGAGGATCGGGTGTTCGACGAAGCCTTCCGGCGGATTGTCGAAGAAGGCACGGCTGGCGGCGGTCAGCGCACGTACCTGCGGCGTGCCGTAGGCGACGGTGTAGAGCGCTGCCGAGCGGCCGGTGGAGTGGTAGCCGGCGTGGGACTCGCGCTCCAGCACGGCGACCTTGCCGTGGCGGGAGAGGAAGTAGCCGGTGGAGGCGCCGGCAATGCCGCCGCCGATGATGAGGAAGTCGACTTCGATCATGTTCGTCTCCGGCTCAGGCGTTCTTCAGTTGCAGATGGTAGAGCGCATTGGCCAGGGCGACGTCTTCCAGACCCAGGCCGATGGAGCGGAAGAAGGCGTGGCGCTGGTAGTCCGGCTTGGCGGCGCGAGCGCTGACCAACTCCGGCAGGTCGCCGAGGATGTTGCCATCCCAGCCGTGCTCCTCGCGGGCCAGACGCATTTCGCCGGCGGAGGCCGGGGTGGTGGCGCGGTAGTCGCAGTACACGTCCATCTGCGACAGCGACTGCGGCGGGACTTCGTGAGCGCGAGCGACGTTGGTGCTGATGGAGGTGATCAGCGCCGGCTTGGACAGGATCGACGGATCGAGCACCGGGGTGCCGGACGAGGTGCACAGCAGCACCACATCGGCGTCGGCCACGGCGGCTTCGACGCTGGTGGCGGGTTCTGCGCGGGAATCGATGGCGCCGAACTGGGCCAGCACGCCGGCGTTCAGGTTCGGCGAGTAGACGCGGATGCTCTGCCAGTCCCGCAGGCCGGCGACGTAGCGCAGGTGTGCGCGGGCTACCGGGCCGCTGCCGACGATGGCCAGGCGCTTGGCGTCCGCGCGGGCCAGTTCCTGTACCGCCAGGGCAGTGGTGGCGGCGGTGCGCGCGGTGGTCAGGCTGCCGGCGTCGCACAGCAGCAGCGGCTGGCCGCTCTCCATGGACATCAGCAGGCTCCACGCGGTCACCAGCGACTTGGGCTGGCGCACGATGTACGGCGAGGTCTTCACGCCATAGACCTTCTGCGAGGCCAGCACGCCCAGGTAGTTGATGAAGTCGCCGCCGCCGTTGGGGAACTCCACCAACTGTTGCGCGGGTTGCACGGCGCTGCCGGCGGCCAGTTCGACGAACATGTCGCGCATGGCCTGGAGCACGTCGACCTGTTCCAGCAGGCGTTCGGCGTCGGCCTGGTTGAGGGTGAAAGGCGTGGCGGCGGACATGGCGGGACTCCAGAAGTGGATTTATTTTTCCATTCTGGACTCTATTGTCTTTATCGACAAGCGCGCCTGGTCGGATGGGCACCTTTTAGGAGCGAGCTTGCTCGCTCCTAAAAGGTGCGACGCTCGGGTTTACAGCTTGAACTGCGCCACCAGCTCTTCCTGGCTGCCTGCCACGCGGCGCAGGTGTTCGCCACAGTCGCGGGTATGCGCGGCGGTCTTGCGGTTTTCCACGGTCATGTCGCTCAGCCGGTGCATGTGCTGGTTCACTTCCTGGGTCGTCGCGGCCTGCTGTTCGGCGGCGGCGGCGATCTGGAAGGCCATGGCGTGCACGCCCTGCAGGGACTCGTCCAGTGCGCCGAGGGCTTCGATCACCGCCTGGGTGTCCTGCTCCAGAGTGTGCGCCTGTTCGCTGGCGCCGCTCATGCTCGACTGGGCCTGGACGGAGGAGTCGCCGAGGCTGCCGACGATGGCGACAATCTCGTCGGTGGCGCTGCGGGTGCGCTGGGCGAGGCTGCGCACCTCGTCGGCGACCACGGCGAAACCACGGCCCGCCTCGCCGGCGCGGGCGGCTTCGATGGCGGCGTTGAGGGCGAGCAGGTTGGTCTGCTCGGCGATGGAGCGGATCACATCGAGCACCGAGCCGATCTGCTGGCTTTCGCCAGCCAGGGTCTGCACGACGCCGTCGGCCTGGCGCAGGCCGACCAGCAACTGGTCCTGGCGGCCGATCATGTGCTGCAGGGTACCCTGCATGGCGACGAAGGCCTGGCGCGCGGCGGCGCTGCCGTCGGCACTGCGGCTGGCGCTGCCGGCGATTTCCTGCACGGTGGCGGCCATCTGGTCGACGGCGCTGACCACCATTTCCAGCGCTTCCTGCTGCTGGTCGAGGTGGTTGCTGGTGCGTCCGGCGGCGTCGAGGATGTCGCCGCTGGCATCGCCCACGGCCTCGCTGGCCTGGCGCAGGCGCTCGACCACCTGGCGCCAGGCCGTGGTCATTTCGCGCAGGGCCTGCATCAGGCCGCTGCTGGCGCTGGCATCGTCGCTCAGGCGCAACTCGCCGTTGGCCAGGCGCTGGGCCAGCGCCGCCATGCTCGCTGGTTCGCCGCCCAGCGGGCGCATCACGCTGCGGCTGACCAGCCAGGTGCCGGCTGCGACGCCGAGCAGGGTCAGGACGCCGAGCACGAGGATTTGCCACATCAGCTTGCGCACCGGGGCGAAGGCCTGGGCCTGGTCCATTTCCGCCACCAGTGCCCAGTGCACACCGTCGAGGTTCAGCGGGACGAAGGACTTCAGTGCCGGTTCGTTGCTCAGGCCAACCTCGGCGAGCCGGCCCTGTTCGCCGGCCAGGGCTTTGGCGATGGCCTCGCCGGGCAGGCTGGTGGGTGTCTCCTTGTCGCGGCGTACGTGGTGGTCGGCAAAGCGCACCGAGTCCGAGCGCAGGCTGCCGTCGCCGCCTACCAGATAGGTTTCCCCGGCTTCACCCAGGCCCTGGCGGTTCTGCATCACCTCGTTGATCGCCGCCAGCGGCAGCTCGAGCACCAGCAGCAGTTGCAGCTTGCCGTTGTCCTTGATCGGCGCGGCCAGCCATTGCACCGGCTGCTGGTCGTTGGGCGCCTGCTCCAGGTCGCTGATGCTGGCCTTGCCGCTGTCCAGCGCGGTGCGGATGAACGTGCCGAAAGCGGTGTCGCGCCATTGCGGATCACCGATGTTCTGCTGGTAGTCGACGCCGCGGCCGAGGCTGAACACCACCTTGCCGTCACCGGCCACCAGGCGCAGTTCGCGGTAACCGAAGGTCTTGATGAAGTTCTCGAACACCGGGCGGTCGTAGTTGGCTGTGGTGACCAGGGACTCGCTGTCCAGCCCGGCGTAGTTGCTGCCCAGGTTGGTGGCGAGGCTGCTGAGCTGGTCGTTGCGGGCCTTCCAGGCGTCCATCAGCTGTCGCTGCTTGATGCTGGCGACCGCCTCCAGGGCGTTGAGGCTTTGTTCTTCGAGGGCCCGGCTGGCCTGGAGATAGACCACGATGGCCATCACCAGGACGGGGATCAGGCCGACCGAGAGGAAACTCAGAGCAAGTTTGGCGCGCAAGGGCATGGGAGGATTCCGACGAGTTCTTGGAATTGTTCTCGCGTGCTTTGCAAGAAGCGTGCGAATTTTTTTACGTCTGTAAATAAAACTGAGCGGAAATGGCCGGGGCGGGGCTGATTTCGTGACAGGGATGGCGCGGTGCCATTGTTTGCGGGGAATCCCGCACGGTCGTCCCAGCGGGTCCGGCGGGAAAAACGCGAGGCTCTGGCGCGGGGACCGGCGTGTGTTTCAGCGGAGGAGAGGGGTGACGTCACCGGACGTAACGTCGATGGAAACAAAAAAGGCGAAGCCAGGTGGCTTCGCCTTGTTTTGGAGCAGAAAGCTGGTGCAGCGGCGGATCAGTGCTTGCGCGGAACCGGCTTGAGCAGCTCGGTGGGGGGCATCTCGCAGTTGATCTTGCGGCCCAGCAGTTCCTCGATCGGCGGCAGGGCGAAGGCATCGTCCTCGCCGGCGAAGCTGATGGACGTACCGGTGCTGCCGGCGCGGCCGGTACGGCCGATGCGGTGCACGTAGTCGTCCGGATCCTCGGGCAGGGTGAAGTTGATCACGTGGCTGATGCCGTCGACATGGATGCCGCGGCCGGCGACGTCGGTGGCGACCAGCACGCGGATCTTGCCCTCGCGGAAGCCTTCCAGGACCTTGATGCGCTTGTGCTGCGGCACGTCGCCGGACATCTGGGCGGCGCTGATGCCGTCCTTGGTCAGGCGTTCCTCGATGCGCCGCACTTCGTCCTTGCGGTTGGCGAAGACCATTACGCGGGTCCAGTCGTTCTGCGCGATCAGGTTGTACAGCAGCTTGTACTTGTCGCTGCCGGCAACGGCGTAGACGTGCTGCTCGACGGTATCGCTGGCGACGTTCTCCGGCTCGATCTCGACGATGGCCGGGTCGACGGTCCACTGCTTGGCCAGGTTCATCACGTCGTCGGTGAAGGTGGCGGAGAACAGCAGGGTCTGGCGTTCGCCCTTGTAAGGGGTCTGGCGGATGATCTGGCGGACCTGCGGGATGAAGCCCATGTCGAGCATGCGGTCGGCTTCGTCCAGTACCATCACCTCGACCATGTCCAGGTGCACCTCGCCGCGCTGGTTGAAGTCCAGCAGGCGGCCTGGGGTTGCCACGAGGATGTCGCAGAAGCGCGATTCCAGGGTCTTGAGCTGTTTGTCGAAGTCCATGCCGCCGACGAAACTCATGACGTTCAGGCCGGTGTACTTGGCTAGACCGACGGCATCCTTGGCGATCTGCACCACCAGTTCGCGGGTCGGCGCGATGATCAGCGCACGCGGCTCGCCCATGTAGCGCTCTTTGGGCGGCGGGGTCTGCAACAGCTGGGTGATGATCGAGATGAGGAACGCGGCGGTCTTGCCGGTGCCGGTCTGGGCACGGCCGATGGCGTCCTGGCCGCGCAGGGTGAAGCCCAGTACCTGCGCCTGGATCGGCGTGCAGTAGGGGAAGCCCAGGTCATGGATGGCATGCATCAGACGCGGGTCGAGGTTGAAGTCGTGGAAACGGGTCTTGCCTTCGGCCGGCTCGACGACGAAGTCTTCCAGCTTCCAGTTATCGACCACCGGCGGGCGCGGCTTGCGTTCGCGGCGCGGCTTGTCGGCCCTGGGCTCGCGGGGCTTGTCGGCGCCTTCGGTCTTTGCGGGCTCGGCCTTGGCTGCCTGGTCGCGTTTTTCGCCACGTTCACCTTTGTCGGAACGCTCGGCGCGGGGTTTGTCGCTCTTCGGGCCGCGGGCCGGTTTCTCCGCGGATTCGCCTTCCGGGCGCGGGTTGCGCGGTTTGCGCGGACGTCTTTCACCGCTCTGGGCGGGCTTTTCTGCGGCGGGAGCGGGGGCCGCTGGCGTGGCCACGGGTTGCTCGCCGTCGCCCTTGCTGAAGATTTTCTTGAGTGCTTTAAGCACGGCTGTCTCGTGTTGGTTAAGGAATGAACGGCCGCCAGTGTAATGCAAGATGCCCGCAGGGCGAAGTGCCACGGGCATCCTGCCTATTGACTTGGCCTACGGAAGGCTCTCCAGCAGCAGCCGGCGCACGTTGCCGCCCATGATCGCGGCGATGTCCTGGTTGCTGAAACCGGCCTTCGCCAGGCCCTGGGTCAGCTGTGCCAGGCCGGTGGTGTCGAAGGGCGCGTTCACCGCACCGTCGAAATCGGAGCCCAGCGCGATGTGCTCGACGCCCACTTTATCGGCCGCGTAGCGCATCGCCTTGACGATGGCGTCCACGGATGTCTCGCAGACCGCGCCGTCCCAGTAGCCGATGCCGATCACCCCGCCGGTGTTGGCGATGCCGCGCAGGTGCGCGTCGGTCAGGTTGCGCGGGCCGGGGCAGGTGCCCGCGACACCGGTGTGGGAGACGATCACCGGGCGCTTGGCGATGGCCAGCACGTCGTCGATCAGCGGACGCGAGGCGTGGGCCAGGTCGATCAGCATTTTCTTTTCTTCCAGGCGCGGGACGACCTGGCGGCCGAACTCGGTCAGCCCGCCTTTCTTCAGGCCATGGGCGGAGCCGCCGACCTCGTTATCGAAGAAGTGAGTCAGGCCCATGATGCGGAAACCCGCATCGTACATGCGGTCGATGTTCTCCAGCTTGCCTTCCAGCGGGTGCAGTCCTTCGGTGGCGAGCACGCCGGCGAGGCGCTTCGGGTCCTTCTGCCAGGCAGCGAGGTAGCGGGTCAGGTCGTCGCGGCTGCGGATCAGGGTGAGCTTGCCCTGGCTGTCGGCGGCGGCCTTGTCGAGGAGTTCGCCCTGATACAGGGCGCGTTCGAGCAGGCTGTTCCAGGTGCGCGCGGGCCAGCGCTGGGCGATGACCAGCGGGGTGATGTTGTCGCTGTCGGCGCTGTTGCTCTCGTAGTTCAGGCCGCGCGGGGTCTTGGTGACGGTGGAGAACACCTGCAGGCCGACATGGCCTTCGAGCAGGCGCGGTACGTCGGTGTGGCCGTGGTCGTGGCGGTCGAGCAGGTTGCGGTCCCAGAGCAGGGCATCGTCGTGCAGGTCGGCGACGAACAGCGTCTGGTGCAGCGCCTGGGCCTCGGACGAGGCGGGGTAGGGCGGCGGGCTGGCCACGGTGTTCATCTTCCGGTCCATATAGCCCGGCAGGTTGAAGAAGATCCCCAGGCCCACGGCCAGCAGGATGAGCAGGACGATCAGCAGTTTGCGCATGTCAGCTTCCCAGCTTTGTTTTTATTGGTGTTTTCGCTGGGGGAATCTAACAGACGGGCCAGTGCGGTGGGAGATCAGCCGCAGAGGCAGTTGCGGCCCTTCTGCTTGGCCTGGTAGAGGGCGCCGTCGGCGCGCAGGATCAGGCTCGGCAGGTTTTCCTGGATGTCCATCTCGGCCAGGCCCAGGGACACGGTGACGCCGGGCAGCACGCCCACCGGCGAATAGAAGGAAGTGACCTGTTCGAGGCTTTGGCGCAGGCGGTTGCCAATGCGCCGGGCTTCGTCGATGGCGATTTCCGGCAGCAGTATGACGAACTCCTCGCCGCCATAGCGGGCCATGCTGTCCTTGGGTCGCAACTGGCTGCGCAGGGTGTGGGCGACCAGGCAGAGGGCATAGTCGCCGGCCAGGTGGCCGTGCTCGTCGTTGTAGTTCTTGAAGTGGTCGACATCGAGCATGAGCATGCACATGGGCTGTTCGTTGAACGCGCAGCGCGTGCTCTCGCGGTCGTAGATGTGCTCCAGCCAGCGGCGGTTGAACAGCCCGGTGAGGGTGTCGATGTTGGCGTTCTGCTCGGTGTCGAGAATGATCCGGTTGCCCTCGCGGACCCGTTCGCAGAGTACCGAGAGCAGGTTCTGCATCACCTGCGGGGAGTGCTCGAACAGGCCGATCAGCGCCTCGCGGTGCAGGCGCAGCACGGTGGTCGGTTCGCTGGCGACGACGTAGGCGGAGGGATGGTCGCTGTCGATGAAGCTGATCTCGCCGGCGCAGTCGCCCGGATGCAGGGTGCTGACCGGCTGGTTGTCGAGCGAACCCAGATACACCGTCAGGTGCCCGGTGAGGACCATATAAAGGAAGTGGTTGCGATTGAAAGGCGACAGCAGAATTTCCCCGCGCTCCAGTTCACAGGCGCGGAAATCCTTGAGCAACTGCTCCAGATTGGCCGCCGCCACGTTCTGGAACAGGCGCAGGTGCTGGAGTTGGCGAATGTCCTCTTTCCACTGCGCGGCTTTCATGACGCAGCGGAAGTCGGATGGCGACTGATGATGTGCACGACTGACTCTCCCTGTAGTCCTCTTCGCACATTGAGCCATCAGTATTAGTCAGATTCGACTACTGGCAATTCGCAGGCAGCCCCGGCCGACCGGCGGTCGGCCGGGTGTTTCATCAGCTTTCCAGCCACTCCACGTGCACGGCGTATCCTCCCAGTCGCTCGGCCAGTGCCGCGCGCGAGTCTAGGTCGAGGGCGCCGACAAACAAGCGAGCCTTATGACCCAGGCGGTCATCGGCGACCACCTCGATGCGTGGTGCCGGTGCGAGGTGGCGGGTTTCGTCCTCGAACACGCGACGAATGGCGTCCAGGCGCAGGGCGGGCTTGAAGGTCTTGCCGACCGCAGTGACGGGAATGACGTCCAGCAGCCAGACGTCCTTGGGCACCGCTGCGCGCTCGGGCACGTGCTGGGCGGCGTGTTCCAGCAGTTCCGCCTCGCTCACCTGCGCACCGGGCTTGAGCTGGATGTACACCACCGGCAGCTCGCCTGCCTTCAGGCAGGGTTTGCCGACGGCGGCGGCCATGGCCACGGCGGGATGGCGGTGCAGGGCTTCCTCGATCATCTGCGGGTCGATGTTGTGCCCGCCGCGGATGATCAGGTCCTTGCTGCGGCCGGTGAGCCAGATGTAGCCGTCGGCGTCGATGCGGCCCAGGTCGCCGGTGTTGAACCAGTCGCCGTCGACCCAGATGTCCTTGTTCTTGCTGGCCTGCAGGTAGCCCTTGAAGACGGTCGGCCCACGCAGGCAGATGTTGCCGATCTCGTCCACTTCGGCATCGCGCAGATAGTGGCCGTCGCCGTCGAGGATCACCGACTTCAGTTCGCAGTAGGGCAGGCGCAGGCCGATCGAACCGGGGCGTCGCTCGCCGCCGCGCGGGTTGCAGCTGGTGCCGCAGGTGCCCTCGGTCATGCCGTAGCCTTCGATGATCGCCAGGCCCGTCTTCGCCTCGAACTGACGGATCAGCTCCACCGGCATGGGCGCCGCGCCACAGAGGGCGAAGCGCAGGCTGGAGAGGTCGTGCCCTTCACTGGGCACTTGCAGCAGGGCCGCGTAGATGGTCGGTACGCCGCTGAAGCTGGTGACCTTGTAGCGTTCCACCAGCTTCCAGAAGTCCTGAATCAGCGTCGGGTTGCGATAGCCCTGCGGGCCGGCCAGCAGGACGTGGCCGCCGCGCATGAAGGGCGCGAGACCGCTGACCATCACGCCATTGACGTGGAACAGCGGCAGGCCGCAGAGCAGTACGTCGTTGCCGTCGTAATCGGAGTTCAGGCCCATGATCTCGGCCATCGCCACTTCGTTGAAGTGGCTGTGCGGCGCGAGCTTGGGGGTACCAGTGGTGCCACCGGTGTGGAAGTAGGAGGCGACCTCGTCGGGGCCGATCACCCGGCCGCTTTCCAGGTGGTCGTCGGGGCACTGAGCGAGCAGCTCGTCGAAGTCCAGCACGCCGTCGGGCAGTTTACCGCGCTGGGCCTTGATCGCCGAGCGCTGCGGCTCCGGCAGCAGGTTGGCGAGGTCGACGGTGACGATGGCGCTGAGTTCGGGCAGGTGGTCGCGCAGCGCTGCCACCTTGTCCCAGAGCTCGGTGCCGGGGAAGGGGGCCAGGGTGACCAGTACACGGGAATCGGCGGCACGCACGAGCTCGGCGATGTGCCCCGGATCGAGCAGCGGGTTGATCGCGTTGACGATCCCCGCCGCTTCGCCGCCCCAGATCACGTAATGGGTCTGCGGCAGGTTGGGCAGCAGGAACGACACCGAGGTGCCCGGCCGCACGCCCAGGCGATGGAAGGCGTTGGCCGCCTGGGTGACGCGGGAGAACAGTTCGGCGTAGCTGACCTGGATCGGCTCCTCGGCCGCCGAACCCTGCAGCAGGAAGCTCAGGGCGGTGGACGGGCCGAACTGCTGCGCCGAGCGGCGCAGCAGTTCGTAGGTGTTCGGCGGCAGGTCGCGGTCCTGCAGCGGGACCTGTTCCAGGGCTTGGACATCACGCAGGCTGCTGATCGGGGCGTTCATGCTTCTTCTTGTTCTCCGCAGGGTCAGGGGATCACAGGCGCTCCCGCAGCCAGGCGCCGATATCGCCGAGTTCCTCGTTGCTCACTTCGTGGCTCATCGGGTAGGTGCGCCACTGGGCGGGCACCTCGTTGGCCTGCAGGAAGTCGTAGGCGGCGCGGCCCATGGCCGGCAGCACCACGTCATCGAAAGTGCCATGCAGGCAGAGCGCCGACAGTTGTCTTTTTGTAGCCGGCAGGCTTATGCCTTCGCTGAATGTCGGGCCATAGGTGGAGAGCGCCATGACCCCGCCCAGTTCGCCGTTCCAGCGCAGGTAGCCGGTGTGCAGCACCACGGCCCCGCCCTGGGAAAAGCCGGCGAGGATGATGCGCTTGGCCGCGATGCCCTGCTCGATCTGCCCCTGGATCAGCGCGATCACGCTGTCGGCCGAGGCCTCCAGCTGCGCTTCGTCGATGGCGCGCGCCGGGGCCATGGCGAGGATGTCGTACCAGCTCGGCGCGGGCATGCCGTTGAACACGGTGACCGGGCGGGTCGGCGCCTGGGGCAGGATGACGCGCGTCGAGGTGAAGCTGCGCTGCAGCATCCGTGCTACCGGTTCGAAGTCGTAACGATCGGCGCCCAGGCCGTGCAACCAAATGACGCAGGAGTCGGCGCTTTGGGCGGGTTCGAGGATCAGTGGCTGGGTCATGGAGGCTCCAGGATGGGGCAGGCGCTCTAGGATGGGGCGCCGCGTTCGGAATAGGGTGGAGAGGCGATGCAAGAAGATGTCGCATGGCCATAACTTGTGGGACTTGACTGCACGAAATCGAAGGAAGGTTCCTGGGCTGGTACGCCACTTGCTATCACTGCTTCCAGGCTGTGCGGCCCCACTTCCGGTAACACTCTACCGACCCCATCCGGAAAGCTGTACCGGAAGTGGCGCCGCGAATGCCTTGGGCTGCTTCAGGGCCCGTCGCGCCGGCCGCGGTCAACGGCCGGTGCGACGGGCCTTCGCCTTCACACGCAATGATCCCTTGATAACCCGTTCCAGTGCGCACCACCTGCGCGCTCGAAGGTGTGTTCGCGGCTTCCGATAGGTTTTTAGGAGCCGTCTAGACTCACTTTCAGGTCTCCATCCCGTTAGATGTCTTGCTGGTGCCTCACGAGGGTACGGCGGTGGAACCGGGACTCCAAAACACTAAAAAAGCAACGGAGAAGATCGATGAAGATGGTGAAATCCACCCTGGCAGTGCTGACCACCGCCGCCGTATTCGGTGTCAGCGGGCTCGCCCACGCCGGCGCCACCCTGGATGCTGTGAAGAAGAAAGGCTACGTGCAGTGCGGTATCAGTGACGGTCTTCCGGGCTTCTCGTACGCCGACGCCAAGGGCCAGTACAAGGGTATCGACGTCGACGTCTGCCGCGCCGTGGCGGCTGCCGTGTTCGGCGATGCGACCAAGGTCAAGTACAGCCCGCTGACCGCCAAGGAGCGCTTCACTGCGCTGCAGTCCGGCGAGATCGACATCCTCTCGCGCAACACCACCTGGACCAGCTCGCGCGACAGCGCCATGGGCCTGAACTTCGTCGGTGTGACCTACTACGACGGCCAGGGCTTCCTGGTGAACAAGAAGCTGGGCGTGTCCAGCGCCAAGGAGCTCGACGGCGCCACCGTGTGCATTCAGGCAGGTACCACCACCGAGCTGAACCTGTCCGACTACTTCCGCTCCAACAACCTCAAGTACACCCCCATCACCTACGACACTTCCGACGAGAGCGCCAAGTCGCTGGAGTCCGGCCGTTGCGACGTGCTGACCTCCGACCAGTCGCAGCTCTATGCCCAGCGCATCAAGCTGGCCGCGCCGGATGACTATGTGGTGCTGCCCGAAGTGATCTCCAAGGAGCCCCTCGGCCCGGCCGTGCGCCAGGGTGACGAGGAGTGGTTCGACATCGCCCGCTGGACGCTCTTCGCGATGCTCAACGCCGAGGAGCTGGGCATCAACTCGAAGAACGTCGAGGAGCAGGCCAAGAGCACCAAGAACCCGGACGTCGCGCGCCTGCTCGGCGGCGAGGGTGACTATGGCAAGGACCTCAAGCTGCCCAAGGACTGGGCGGTGCAGATCGTCAAGCAAGTGGGTAACTACGGCGAGATCTTCGACCGCAACGTCGGCGACGGCAGCGAGCTGAAGATCAAGCGTGGCCTCAACGCCCAGTGGAACAAGGGTGGTCTGCAGTACGCACCGCCGGTGCGCTGACCTGACCCGTTCCGGCGCCCGGAGTGTGGGCGCCGGACTGTTTCGAACGACGTGAAGCCTTCCGGGCGGCCACGGGCGTAGCCCCGTGGTCGCCCGGCGGCCTTCCGAGAGGGCTTACATGCAGAATTCCGTCAAGGCCCAGCGCCCGCGGGGGGTATCGATCAACGATCCCGTCGTGCGCGGCTGGGCATTCCAGATCATCGCCGTCATCTTCGTCGTGGCGGTCGGCTGGTTTCTCTTCGACAACACCCAGACCAACCTGGCCCATCGCGGCATTCAGTCCGGTTTCGGCTTCCTCGACCACAGCGCCGGCTTCGGCATCTCCCAGCACCTGATCGACTACAGCGAAAGTGACACCTACGGACGGGTGTTCATGGTCGGCCTGCTGAACACCCTGCTGGTCACGGTGGTGGGCATCTTCTTTGCCACCGTCCTGGGCTTCATCCTCGGTGTGGCGCGGCTGTCGCCGAACTGGCTGATCCGCAAGCTGGCGACCCTGTACATCGAGACGTTCCGCAATATCCCGCCGTTGCTGCAGATCTTCTTCTGGTACTTCGCCGTGCTCGGCCCGCTGCCTGGCCCGCGGCAGAGCATCAGCTTCGGCGACCTGTTCTTCGTCAACAACCGCGGCCTGCAGATGCCCGCGCCGATCGCTGCCGACGGCCTCGGCCCGTTCATCGTCGCGGTGATCCTGGCGCTGGTTGGCTGGGTGGTGATCTGGAAGTGGGCCAAGGCCCGTCGCCATGCCACCGGCAAGGCCTTCCCGGTGTTCCTCAGCGGCCTGGCGCTGCTGGTGGTGCTGCCGGGCCTGGTGTCGCTGGTCGCCGGAGCGCCGTTCCACTGGGACGTGCCAGTGCTGCAGGGCTTCAACTTCCGCGGCGGCTGGGTGGTGATCCCGGAGCTGGTGTCCATTGTCCTCGCGCTGTCGGTCTACACCGCCGCCTTCATCGGCGAGACGGTGCGCGCCGGCATCCAGGCGGTCAGCCATGGGCAGACCGAAGCTGCCGGCTCCCTGGGCCTGCGTCCGGGGCAGACCCTGCGCCTGGTGATCATCCCGCAGGCGCTGCGGGTGATCATCCCGCCGCTGACCAGCCAGTACCTGAACCTGGCGAAGAACTCCTCGCTGGCCGCCGCCATCGGCTATCCGGACATGGTTTCGCTGTTCGCCGGCACGGTGCTCAACCAGACCGGCCAGGCCATCGAAACCATGGCCATCACCATGAGCGTGTACCTGGCCATCAGCATCAGCATTTCGCTGCTGATGAACTGGTACAACAAGCGCATCGCGCTGGTCGAGCGGTAGAGGGAGCAGACCATGACAACTCATACCTTCAAGCCCGACCTGCCGCCACCGGCGATGAGCGTGGGCGTGCTCGCCTGGCTGCGCGCCAACCTGTTCTCCAGCTGGTTCAACACCCTGCTGACGCTGGTCGGCATTTACTTGGTCTACCTGATCCTGCCGCCGCTGCTGGAGTGGGCGATCATCAAGGCCGACTGGACCGGCAGCACCCGCGCCGACTGCTCCCGCGAGGGCGCCTGCTGGGTGTTCATCGGTTCACGCTTCGGCCAGTTCATGTACGGCTTCTACCCCGAGGAACTGCGCTGGCGCGTGGACCTCACCGTGCTGTTCGTGGTGTTCGGCGCGGCGCCGCTGTTCCTCAAGCGCTTCGCGTACAAGGTGAAGTACGGCCTGTGTTTCCTGGTGGCGCTGCCGATCGTGGCCTACTGGCTACTGCACGGCGGCTTCCTGGGGCTGGAAACCGTGCCGACCAGCGCCTGGGGCGGGCTGATGCTCACCGTGGTGATCGCCGCGGTCGGTATCTGCGGGGCGATGCCGCTGGGCATCCTGCTGGCGCTGGGGCGGCGTTCGAAGATGCCGGCGATCAAGGTCATCTGCGTCACCACCATCGAGTTCTGGCGTGGTGTGCCGCTGATCACCGTGCTGTTCATGTCCTCGGTGATGCTGCCGCTGTTCCTGCCCGAAGGCATGAACCTCGACAAGTTGCTGCGCGCCATGGTGATGGTGGTGCTGTTCGAGGCTGCCTACATCGCCGAGGTGGTGCGCGGCGGCATGCAGGCCATCCCCAAGGGGCAGTACGAAGCCGCGGCCGCCATGGGCCTGGGCTACTGGCGGACCATGGGCCTGGTGATCCTGCCGCAGGCGCTGAAGCTGGTGATCCCCGGCATCGTCAACACCTTCATCGCGCTGTTCAAGGACACCAGCCTGGTGATCATCATCGGCCTGTTCGACTTCCTCAATAGCATCAAGCGCGCCACCGCGGACCCGGCCTGGCTGGGCATGGCCACCGAAGGCTATGTCTTCGCGGCAGTCGTCTACTGGATTTTCTGTTTCGGCATGTCCCGCTACTCCATGCACCTGGAGCACAAGCTGGACACTGGCCACAAGCGTTAGGAGTTCATCATGTCTGAAGCCACCAACAAGACCGCACAGCCGGCCATCGGCGATCACGTGATGATCACCATGAAGGGCGTGAACAAGTGGTACGGCCAGTTCCACGTGCTCAAGGACATCAACCTGGAGGTCAAGCAGGGCGAGCGCATCGTGCTCTGCGGGCCGTCCGGTTCGGGCAAGTCCACCACCATCCGCTGCATCAACCGCCTGGAGGAACACCAGCAGGGCAGCATCGTGGTCGACGGCACCGAGCTGACCAACGACCTCAAGCAGATCGAGGCGATCCGCAGCGAAGTGGGCATGGTGTTCCAGCACTTCAACCTGTTCCCGCACCTGACCGTGCTGCAGAACTGCATCCTGGCACCCATGTGGGTGCGCAAGATGCCCAAGCGCCAGGCCGAGGAAGTCGCCATGCATTACCTGGAGCGCGTGCGCATCCCGGAGCAGGCCCACAAGTTCCCCGGCCAGCTCTCCGGCGGCCAGCAGCAGCGAGTGGCGATCGCCCGCGCACTGTGCATGAAGCCGAAGATCATGCTGTTCGACGAACCCACCTCGGCGCTTGACCCGGAAATGGTCAAGGAAGTGCTCGATACCATGATCGGCCTGGCGCAGAGCGGCATGACCATGCTCTGCGTGACCCACGAGATGGGCTTCGCCCGCACCGTGGCGAACCGGGTGATCTTCATGGACAAGGGCGAGATCGTCGAGCAGGCGCCGCCGGACCAGTTCTTCGACAACCCGCAGTCGGATCGGACCAAGCTGTTCCTCAGTCAGATCCTGCACTGATACGGCGTTTTCTGTAGGAGCGAGCTTGCTCGCGAACGAGTTTCCCGGCCGCGACAGTGCTGGGCGGTTCGCGAGCAAGCTCGCTCCTACAACGAATTCGCGCCTTTCCTCGCGTTATCAGGTTAGCCCCGTCACGCTCGTCTCCCACGATGGCAAGCGCACGCCGCAACGGCGTATGCTGCCCACTCCACCGCGCAAACCGGCGGCATCGCGAAAAGCCGGCTGAACTCGGCTCCCCATCGGTGTTCCCATGTGCAGTGGTTTGTCAGGGATGGGCTACCGTTTGAGGTAGCTCCCCTGCATCCGCCGTCCAAAGGAAGAGAGCCGACGTGAACCTGATCCTATCGCCAATGAACCTCAGCAAAGCCAAGGCCTGGAGCGCCCACGCGGTGACCTCCAGCGGTGTCATCCTAGCGCTGCTCGCGCTTCTGGCGCTGGTCGACAACAGGCCGCAAGCCTGCCTGCTGTGGCTGGGCGTGGCGCTGCTGGTGGATGGCCTGGACGGCACCCTGGCGCGCAAGTTCGACGTCAAGGCGGTGCTGCCACACTTCGATGGCTCGACCCTGGACCTGGTGATCGACTACCTCACCTACGTCTTCATCCCCGCGATCTTCATCTACCGCTACGTGCCGCTGCCGGTGCACACCGAGCTGCTGGCGGTGGGGGTGATCCTGGTGTCCTCGCTGTTCTGCTTCTGCAACGTCAACATGAAGAGCAAGGACAACTACTTCGTCGGCTTCCCGGCCGCGTGGAACGTGGTGGCGGTGTACTTCTTCGTGCTCGACCTGCACCCCTGGGTAAGCTTCGTCACCGTGCTGGTGCTGGCTGCACTGACCCTGACCCGCATGAAGTTCCTGCACCCCTTCCGCGTGCGCCAGTTCATGCCATTGAACATCGCCGTGACCTTCGTCTGGATGCTCAGCAGCGCACTGCTGATCCTCCAGCAGCCGGTCGACCAACCCTGGTTGCTGGGCCTTTGGTTCGCGGCTTCGGCTTACTTCGTTGGTGTCTGCGTCTGGCGTACGGCGGTGGAGTGGTTCCACTGATCGCAGAATCACAATTGCCTTCCACGGCAAACGCCGCTTATGCCTGCCTCCCCAGCAGCCTCTGCCGGAAAGCTCCCGGCGTTTCCCCGCACACCTGCTTGAACAGACGCGCGAAGCTCGCTCGGTCGGCGTAGCCGACATCACTGGCGATGCGTTCCAGCGAGCGCCCCGGATCGCCCAGCGCTTCCTGTGCCGAAGCGATACGCAGGCGCTGCACGTAGTCGTTCGGCGACATCCCTACCTGCTCGCGAAAGCGCCGCAACAGCGTGCGCGTGGAGCAGTGCACGCGCTGCGCCAGGCCGGAGAGGTCGAAGGGTTGCGCGTAGTTGTCCTCCAGCCAGGCCAGCAGCGGCTCCAGTGGTGAGCCGGCCGGCAAGGGATCGGGCAGCAGCGGCGTGAAGCGTCGTTGGCGGCCTCGCCCGTGCTCGAACACCAGGGTCGCCGCCGCGCGCCGCGCCAGGGCAGCGCCGGCATGGCACTCGATCAGGTACAGACACAGGTCCAGCCCGGCCTGGGCGCCGCCGGAACAGAACCGACCGTTGTCCTCGGTACACAGGGCGTCGATGTCCAGACGCACCTGTGGATAACGCTCCCGGAAAGCCGTCTCCAGCGCCCAATGCGTGGTAGCGCGACGACCATCCAGCACGCCGGATTCGGCCAGCAGGAAAGCGCTGCTGCACAGGCTGCCAAGTTGCACGCTGGCAGGGGCGTGACGCAGCCAGGCAAGCAGTGGCTGATTGGCGGCGAAGGTGGCGTCGATATCCGCGCCGGTGGCGGGAATCAGCAGCAGGTCGCAGCCGGCGGCGAGATCGAGCCCGCCCTCCACCGCCACGCGGCCGAAGGACAGGTCCACCGGCTCACCCTCGGCACTGACCCGCAGTACCTCGAAGTGGCGTTCGCCCGCCAGGCGGTTGGCGAGGTGGAAGCTGTCCATGGCCAGGCCAAGGCTGGAACACAGGGTTTGCGGGCAGACGAACAGGGCTATCCTGAACATGGCGTCTCACTGTGCTCGTGTAAGAAACTTGGCGCTATTGATCATAATGTTGTCCATAACGCCAATCGTGTCCAGTCGAGCCCTTGGGGATACTGCGCCCATTGCCCACCGACACGAGCACACCATGGCCCATCCCAATGCCCAGCTGATCGAACGTTTCTACCAGGCCTTCCAGCGCCGCGACGGCGAAGCCATGGCCGCCTGCTACAGCGCCGATGTGCAATTCAGCGACCCGGTCTTCACCGATTTGCACGGCGCCGAGGCCGGGGACATGTGGCGCATGCTCACCGCTCGCGCCCAGGACTTCTCGCTGACCTATGAAGGCGTCGAGGCGGATGGGCAGCGGGGGTCGGCTCGCTGGGTGGCGTCCTACACCTTCACCCAGACCGGTCGGAAAGTGACTAATCACATCCGGGCACATTTCCACTTTCGCGACGGATTGATCTGTCAGCATGTGGACAGCTTCGATCTGTGGAAGTGGTCGCGCCAGGCCCTCGGCGCCAAGGGAGTCTTGCTGGGCTGGGCGCCGCCGGTGCAGGCGGCGATCCGCGCGCAAGCCGCCAAAGGCCTCTCGGCCTACCGCGCATAACGAGCAGCGAAGGCCGGATAGAGGGCTTTCGGGCTCGCCCCTGGCGGCGGGATAGGCTTAAATGACAGGCGACTGAGAACCGGACACCGCCATGATCACTCTTTTCCAGTTCCCGCCCGCCTTCAACGTACCCAACGTCAGCCCCTTCTGTCTGAAGCTGGAGACCTTCCTGCGCCTTGCCGGGCTGGAGTATCAGGTCAAGCCCGTGATGGACCCGCGCAAGGGGCCCAAGGGCAAGCTGCCGTTCATAACGCTGGACGGCAAGGCCATCGCCGATACGGCGATCATCATGCGTACGCTGCAGCAGTACTACGAATTCGACCTGGACGCGGGGCTCGACGCCCGTGGCCGCGGTTGGGCGGTATCGATCACCCGTCTGTGCGACGAGCACCTGGTGCCGCTGCTGGTGTACTTCCGCTGGCTCGACGAACAGGGCTTCCGTCAGGTGAAGGATGTGATGCTGCGCGGCATTCCCGCGCCGCTGCGGCCGGTAGTGGGCACAATGCTGCAGCGCAAGATCCGCGGCGACCTGAAGGGGCGCGGCCTGCTGCGCCATAGCCGCGACGAGCTGCTGGGCTTCGCCCGCGACGACCTCGAAGCCCTCGACGGCATGCTCGGCGACCTGCCGTACTTCGGCGGCGCCCAGCCTTGCAGCGCCGATGCCGCCACCTACGGGGTGCTGGCCAACCTGATCCTCAGCACCCTGGAAACGCCGCTCAACGACATGGCGCGCAGCTATGAACGCCTGGTCGGCTACTGCGACCGCATGCAGGCGCGGGTCTGGGCGTCGTGACCGCGGCCGAACCCAAACCCTGGTTCGTCTACCTGGTGCGCGCCGAGAATGGCGCGCTTTACTGTGGCATCAGCGACGACGCCCAGCGCCGATTCGAGACCCATCGCACCGGCAAGGGCGCGCGCTTTTTCCACTCCAGCCCGGCCCAGGCGCTGGTCTACGTCGAGGCCTGCCCCGGCAAGGGGGACGCCCTGCGCCGTGAGCGCGCGATCAAGGCGCTGACCAAGAAAGCCAAGGAGCGCCTGGTACTGGCCAATCCGTTCGTCATCAACGCCGTGGATGTCGTCCCATCCGAGGGATGAGGTAGGACTCGCGCGAAGCACGGGTTAAGCTGCCGGACCACTTTCCGGCCGCTGGAGCCCACCATGTCCGAGCTGATCCTGCACCACTACCCGACTTCGCCGTTCGCCGAAAAGGCGCGCCTGATGCTGGGCTTCAAGCAGCTGCCCTGGCGCTCGGTAACCATCCCGCCGCTGATGCCCAAGCCGGACCTGATGCCGCTCACCGGCGGCTACCGCAAGACGCCCGTGCTGCAGGTCGGCGCCGATATCTACTGCGACACTGCGCTGATCGCCCGCCGCCTGGACCAGGAAAAGGCCGTGCCCGCCCTGTTCCCGGAAGGCCACGAATTCACCGTTGCAAGCTTCTCGCTGTGGGTCGACTCGGTGGTGTTCCAGCATGCGGTCAGCCTGGTGTTCCAGCCCGAATCCATTGCCATGCGCTTCGGCAAGCTGCCGCCGGAGTTCCTCAAGGCCTTCGTCGCCGATCGCAGCCAGCTGTTCAGTGGCGGCACGGCCAGCAAACTGTCGGCCGAGCAGGCCAAGCACCAGTGGCCGACCTTCATGGCGCGGGTCGAGGAGCAACTGGCCCGCGAAGACGGCGATTTCCTGTTCGGCGAACCTTCGGTAGCCGACCTGTCCCTCGCCCACTGCCTGTGGTTCGTCAAGGCCACGCCGGTCACCTCACCGCTGGTGGACGCCTATCCGGCGGTCAGTGCCTGGCTCGCTCGTGTGCTGGGCTTTGGCCATGGTGCGCCGAGTGAAATGAGCAGCGAAGAAGCCATCGCCGTGGCGCGCGACAGCCAGCCAGTTGCACTGCCCCAGGAGGACTTCGTCGATCCCAACGGCTTCACACCCGGCCAGCGCGTGGTGATCGCCGCCACCGACTACGGCTGCGATCCGGTGGAAGGCGAGTTGGTGCACGCCGGGCTGGAAAGCCTGATCCTGCGCCGCGAGGACCCGCGCGCCGGTACGGTGCATGTGCACTTCCCTCGCGTCGGCTTCAGCATCCGCCCGGCCTGAGCCCGGCCGGGCCGGGGCACTGCCGCGTCACCGGGGTGCGCAGGCGCGGCAGGTTCTCGGCCATTTCGCGGAAGTGCTGCAGGCGCTCGTAGCAGAGCGCCATTTCCCCGCTGTTGCTGTTGTACCAGGCATCCGGCGCGCCGCAGCTGACCAGCTGGATCGTCAGCGGACGCGGCGGGCGGAACAGCCGGAACACCTCGTCCACCATGCGTTGCAGATGATCGCCGTCACGTAGCAGGGCGATCAGCGGCAGCGTGCTATCGCGGTCCACCGCCGGCGTGTCGTAGTTCAGACGCAGCGCCGCGCGGTGCTGGATCGACGGGTGCCGCCGCGCGTGGCGAATCCACTCGAACGCCTTGCTGGCCTGCAGGAACTCCTGGTCGCAGTAGACGGCACGTTCGTAGGGCAGCCCGGTCAGGGGCGGCAGCCAGTCCAGGCGCGCCATGTCGCTGCCGTAGAGCAGGCAGGCGATGTTGTAGTAGCGCTGTTCGTCCAGCGGATGGCTGTCCCAGGCCAGCACCTGGTCCGGCGGCGGCTTGGGCGTCTGCCATTCCAGGCGCCAGTAATCGGCGATGTCCAGCAGGCGCGCGTCCACCTCGTCGCGCGGCAGCTTCGCGTAGAGGCGGAACAGCAGGATGAAGCCGAGCTGGTCCGCCGCGTCCTCCTCGCGTCCGAGCACCGGAAGGTCGTACTCGGCGATCAGCATGTGCCCCATCTCGTGCATCACGCTGAATTCGGCGTTGGCCAGCACGAAGCGCGCGACGTTGGGCGTGAGCGGCTGCGGCGGCGGGGCAGCGAAAAGGAGGTTGGCGCAGAGCAGCAACAGCAACGCGAGGTACGAGCAGTGCATCCGGGGATGCCCGGAGAGCGGGGACGCTACGACAGTGAAGGCGTGCAAGGCGGGCAAGGCGGGCATGGCGGCCACCGCGAGCGAGAGGCGCCTGATTTGACTCTAGCAGCCGCACCGCGCGGGCTGCGGGGCGTTTTGTCGGAAGTCCGTGCCGCGCTCGCTTGAGTCCTCTGTCCTGCAGGCTCATGAGCAAGAACTGGGTGCCCCCTCGCTCCTGCAGTTCGCCGGAATGCCCGGTGGGCTTTTTTAGAGGAACGAGCTTGCTCGCGAACCGCCCTGCGTCCAATCGTCACGCACAAAAAAGCCCATCGCGAGATGGGCTTTCTTATGGGTGAAAAACCGTCAGTCCTTGCGGCGCTTGAGCTGGTCCTGCAACTGCGTCGGCAGACCGCGGATGATCAGCATGTCGCGCTCCTCGTCGTACTCCACCTTGCTGCCCAGCAGATGCGCTTCGAAGCTGATCGACAGCCCTTCGGCGCGACCGGTGAAGCGGCGGAACTGGTTGAGGGTGCGCTTGTCCGCCGGAATTTCCGGCGACAGGCCGTAATCCTTGTTGCGGATGTAGTCGTAGAAGGCGCGCGGTGCCTGGTCGTCCATCAGCTCGGAGAGCGCGTCGAGGGCCATCGGCTCGCCGATCTTCGCCTGGCTGGTGGCGTAGTCCACCAGCACGTCGGTCTTCTCGCGGGCCTGCTCTTCGGGCAGGTCTTCGCTTTCCACGAAGTCGCTGAAGGCCTTGAGCAGGGTGCGGGTCTCGCTCGGCCCGTCGACGCCCTCGGTGCAGCCGATGAAGTCGCGGAAGTAGTCCGAGACCTTCTTGCCGCCCTTGCCCTTGATGAACGAGATGTACTGCTTGGACGTCTTGTTGTTGCGCCACTCGGAGATATTGATCCGCGCAGCCATGTGCAACTGGCCCAGGTCCAGATGGCGCGACGGGGTGACTTCCAGCGCCTCGGTGACCGCCACGCCTTCGCTGTGGTGCAGCAGGGCGATGGACAGGTAATCGGTCATGCCCTGCTGGTAATGGCAGAACAGCACGTGGCCGCCGGTGGAGAGGTTGGACTCTTCCATCAGCGTCTTCAGGTGTTCCACCGCCTGCTTGGAGAAGGCGACGAAGTCCTTGCCGTTGTCCAGGTACTCGCCCAGCCAACCACTGAACGGGTAGGCGCCGGACTCGCCCTGGAACAGGCCCCAGGCCTTGTTCGGCTTGGCGTTGTAGCTCTCGTTGAGGTCGGCCATCAGGTTCTCGATGGCCTGGGAGTCGCCCAGCTCGGCATCGCGCGCATGCAGCGTCGCGGGGTTGCCGTCGGGCTTCTTGTCGATCAGGTGGACGATGGCGTGGCGAATCGGCATGGCGGACCCGGATGTTCAGTGCCGGCGGCGCCGCGCGCATCGAAGCGGCGGCGGGGCGGGCGGATTGGAAAACGCCAGAGTTTACCCGACAAGGCACCGGGATGCGCGACGCCGATCAGTCCGCCGCCGGTGCCAGCCCCTCGTCGCGCTCGCGCCGATTGCGGCGCAGCTGGCGCAGGCGGCGAATCACGTAGTTCAGGTGCAGGTGCAGTTCGTACAGCTCGTTGTAGTAGGACAGCGGCACCTCGACCTTGGCCAGCTCGGCTTCCAGTTGTTCCAGGCGCTCGATTTCGGTGCTCAGCTCGGCGCTGCCGGTACGTTCGTCCAGGCGCCGGTCGATTTCGCGCAGGTAGCGGTACCAGCGGTAGATGCGCGCGCGGATGCGCCAGCGGTACAGCGGGCCGATGGACTTGAGCAGCGGAATGAGGATGGCGATGAAGGGGATCAGCAGGATGATGTAGCGATCCGCCAGCGAGGCGATGCGGAATGGCAGGAAGCGCTGCAGCAGCGGCGGGCCACTCTTGTAGTAGCGCTCGGCATCTTCCTGCAGGGCCAGGGTGCGCGGCTCGGCGCTGGGGAAGGCGCCGGCCGGGTCCAGCAGGGTGCCGCTCTTCATCACGGCTCGCGCGGCCTCCAGGATCAGCGGAGTGAGCGCCGGGTGGAAGTCGCCATTGACCACCAGGGTGGCAACCGGCGAAAGGGTAGCGAGGTCCTGGTCGGGCACGTTCTGCGCGAGGTTCAGCAGGCCCTCGCTGACATCGACGCGCTTGAGAAAGGGAATCCGCGCCTCGTACGCGTGGGCACGGCGAAAGCCGGTGAGCGTGAGCTCGGGGCTGGCCGCCAGGCGCTGCACCAGCGGGTTCTCCGCCGGGCCGACGAAGAAGGCCGCGTCCAGCTGGCCGGCCAACAGTTCGTTGGCCACCGCGTTGCCGCCGCGCGCCTGCCAGCCTGCCGGCAGGGGCTCGGTGGGAATCTCGTTGGCCTTGAGGATGGCCTGGGTCACCGCTTCGGTGCCGCTGCCTTCGCCGCCGATGGCGACGCGCAGGGCGAGCAGGTCGGCCAGGCGATCGATCTTCGCCTCGCGGCGCTGGAACAGCCACAGCGGCTCCTGGAACATCGCGCCGAGGGTTTGCAGGTGCTCGCGCTGCTTGGGTTCAAGCTGCTGCTCCTGGCCGCTCTGCACCAGTGCCAGGTCCACACCGCTCTTGCCGTCCAGCAGCTTGCCCAGGTTTTCCCGCGAGCCGGCGGTGCGTACCAGTTGCAGGTCGAAGCCCTGCTTGGCCAGCTCCTCTTTCAGTCGCTGGCCGAACACCGCGTAACCGCCGCCCGGCGCACCGGTGGCCAGGGTCGCGCTCATCGGCGGCGGCGGGGCGACGAAGTAGAAGACGGCGGCGACCAGTGCAGCCAGCACCGGCACCAGCCAGAGGTTGGCGCGGACCAGGATGGCGAGGTCCTTGAGCATGTTCAGAAGGCGTTGCATGGGAAGTCCTTGTGACGACGTGCTGTCCTGAAAAGATAGCCAGCCTGTGCGGCGGCGGCCGGCGAATCCGCCCCCGATGGAGCCTTAACCGCTATCATCCCCAGCTTCGAAATATGGCTGCGGACTTCACGGCATGCGCATTCTCCACACCTCCGACTGGCACCTGGGCCAGCATTTCATGGGCAAGAGCCGCGAGGCCGAGCACCAGGCGTTCTGCGCCTGGCTGATCGAACAGGTGCGCGAGCAGGCCGTGGATGCGGTGATCATCGCCGGTGACGTATTCGACACCGGCGCGCCGCCCAGTTACGCCCGCGAACAGTACAACCGCTTCATCGTCGAGCTGCGGGATACCGGCGCTCGCCTGGTGGTATTGGGTGGAAACCACGACTCGGTGGCGATGCTGGAAGAGTCCCGCGACCTGCTCGCCTGCCTCGATACGCAGGTGATCGCCGCGGTCGGCACCGACCTCGAGCGCCAGTTGCTGGTGCTGCCGCAACGTGACGGCCAGCCCGGCGCGATTCTCTGCGCGATCCCCTTCATTCGCCCACGCGACGTGCTCACCAGCCAGGCCGGACAGAGTGCGCAGGACAAGCAACTGGCGCTGCAGCAGGCGATCCAGGCGCACTACCGCGAGTTGTTCGAGCGCGCCGAGGCGCAGCGCGAGGCCCTCGGCCGGCACCTGCCGATCATCGCCACCGCCCATCTCACCACCGTGGGCGCGAGCGCCAGCGAGTCGGTGCGGGAAATCTACGTCGGTACCCTGGAAGCCTTTCCCACCAGCGCCTTCCCGGCGGCGGACTACATCGCCCTGGGCCACATCCACCGGCCGCAGAAGGTCGGCGGCCTGGAACACATCCGCTACTGCGGCTCGCCCATTGCGCTGAGCTTCGACGAGGCGACCCAGGGCAAGGAAGTGCTGCTGGTGGACCTGGATGACAGTGGCCTGCGCAGCGTCACCGCGCTGCCGGTGCCGCGCTTCCAGCCGCTGAAATCGGTGTCCGGCAGCCTTGCCGAACTGCCCGCCGAACTGGCCCGCGTCGCCCGCGAAGGCAGTGCGGAGCAACCCGTCTGGCTGGAAGTCATGGTGCACACCGATGACTACCTGACTGATATCCAGCTACGCGTCGAGAAGCTTTGCGAAGAACTGCCGGTGATCGTCCTGCGCACCCGCCGCGAGCGCGGCACCGCGCAGGCGGCGCTGTTCAGCGAAGCGAAGGAAACCCTCGACGAGCTGAGCCCCGAGGATGTGTTTCGCCAGCGGCTGGACGCCGAGGAACTGGACGCAGCGCTGCGCGAACGACTGACCGGGCTATACCGACAGGTCGTCGCCGACCTGCAGGAGGAACGCTCTTGAGAATCCTCAGCCTGCGCCTGAAGAACCTCAATTCGCTGAAGGGCGAATGGAAGATCGATTTCACTGCCGAACCTTTCGCCGGCAACGGCCTGTTCGCCATCACCGGGCCGACCGGAGCGGGCAAGACCACCTTGCTCGATGCCATCTGCCTGGCGCTGTACCACCGTACGCCACGCATGAGCGTGCTGTCGCAGAGCGGCAATGAGCTGATGACCCGGCATACTGCCGACTGTCTCGCCGAAGTCGAGTTCGAGGTGAAGGGGCAGCCCTATCGCGCCTTCTGGAGCCAGCGTCGCGCCCGTGACAAGGCCGAAGGCGCGTTGCAGGCGCCGAAGGTGGAGCTGGTGCGTATCGACCGCGCCTCCGGCGAAGGGCAGATCCTCACCGACAAGATCAACGACAAGCTCAAGCAGACCGAGACCCTCACCGGCCTTGATTTCGAGCGTTTCACCAAATCCATGCTACTGGCCCAGGGCGGGTTCGCCGCCTTCCTCGAGGCCAACGCCAACCAGCGCGCGGAACTGCTGGAGGAGCTCACCGGCACGGAGATCTACGGCCTGATTTCCCAGCGCGTCTTCGAGCGCACCCGTGAAATTCGCGGCGCGCTGGACCAACTGCGCGCCCGCGCCGACGGCGTTGAACTGCTCAGCGCCGAACAGCGCGGCGAGCTGGAGCAGCAGGGGCGCGATGCTGCGGTGCAGGAAGCGGCTTTGCAGGCGCAGCAGTCGGCCCTCCAGGCGCAGCGTCGCTGGTGCGAAGACCTCAGCCGTGCGCAGCAGCAGGTCGAGCAGGCCGGCGCGAAGGAATCCGCTGCCCGCGAGGCGCTGGAGCAGGCACGACCCGATCTGCAGCGCCTGGCGGACAGCGAGCCCGCTGCTCGTCTGCAGCCCTTGCACCAGGCCTGGCGAAGCACCCGGGAGAATGTCGATCAGGGTCGCACGGCGCTGGAGGACAATCTTGCTCAGCAGGCGCTCCGGCGAGAAGAGATCGCCCAGGCGCTGTGGGCGGCGAACCAATATGCCCAGCAATCGCAGGATGCATGCGAGGGCGAGCGCAAGGCCCTTGGCGAGCAGCGCCAGGAGCTGCAGGCGCGCCTGGCGCAGTACCCGCAGCGAGCGAAGCTGGGTGAGCTGCTCGGCGGCTGGCGGGCACAGTTCGCCCAGCGTTCGCGCCTGGCCCAGGCCATCGCCGACGTGCAGCGGCAGGCGCAGACGGCCGACCAGGCATTGCAGAGCGCGACGACACAGCGGCAGACCCTGCAAGGCAACGTCGCTTTCATGCAACAGCAGGTCGAGTCGGCAGGCGCACAGGAAGGCCAGCATCAGCAGCAGCTCTCGGCGTTGCTGGGTGGCGCTACCGAAGGTGAGCTGCGTGAGCGGCTGCAGCAGGGGCAATTGCACAGCCGCGGGCTGGACCGCCTGGAGCAACTGGCCCGGGCCCGCGCCGAGGCCGCCGCGCAACTGGCGCGCTGCCAGCCGGAGCTGGACGCGCTGCACCAGCGCAAGGCCGAGCGCGAAACGGTTATCGTCGCGTTGCGCGAGCGTTATCAGACGACCAAGCAGCAGGTTGCCGACAAGGAAAAGCTCCTGCAGCAGGAGCAGCGCATTCACCAGCTGGAGCATTTGCGTGCGCAGTTGCAGCCCGGCGAGGCGTGCCCACTGTGCGGTTCTCAGGAGCACCCGGCGGTGGCGGCCTACCAGGCGCTGGATGTGTCCTCGACACAGGCGGCGCTGGAGCAGGCGCGCCAGCAATTGGCCGAGCTGGAAAGCGAGGGCATTGCCCTGCGTGGCGAGCTGGCCGGGCTGGAGGCGCAATTGCAGCAGGGGCAGCGCCAGCTGGACGAAGCGCGGGCCGCGTTGGTGCAGCATCAGCAGGCTTGGCAGCAACTCTGCGCGGAACAAGGGGTAGCGCTGGACGACGACCAGCAGCTCCACGCCGAACGCGAGCGCCACGAGGCTTCGCTGACGGCATTGTTGCAGCAGCTGAAAACCCTGGAAGAGCACCGGCACCAGCTCCAGCAGGCACAACAGCAACGCCAGCGCGCCGAGCGCGATCACGCCGAGGCCGTACAGCAACTGGCGCTGTTCGACCAGCAGCAAACCCATGAACGCCAGCGCCAGGAAGAGCGCGCGCAGCAGCTCGCGGCCCAGCGCGCGGAGCTGTTACAGCAGGACCAGGCGTTGGCCGCCGCACTCGGCGAGCTGGGCTACAGCGTGCCGGAAGACGGCGAGCATTGGCTGGCCGAGCGCTCGGCAGAATGGCAGCAATGGCAGCAGGATCAGCAGCGCAGCCAGGAGCTGGCAGCCGCTGAGCGGGATGCCGAACAGGCTGCCCGCACGGCGCAACAGCTCGCCGCGCAATGGCAGCAGCGCTGGCAGGCCGCCGGCTTCGATGCGCGCCTGCCTCTGGTGATTCACGCGGCGCCGCAACAGGCACTGGTGCAGGCCGAGGAGCAACTGGCGGCCCGCACCCGCCCGACGCCGTAGCCTGCCTGCAA
>OGQD01000218.1_pt1 | contig 48006 bp, 45 predicted proteins | sample 1553091 | NCBI WGS metagenome assembly OGQD01 (sample SAMEA2580290, study PRJEB22360) | human gut metagenome | biome: human gut; feature: human-associated habitat; material: faeces | place: Denmark | collected 2008/2010
CGGCTCTGAGTGAGGCGGACACAGCCTTACGCCTGTTTGGCAAGCCGCAAGTATCTGGTCAGCGGCGGATGGGGGGGGGCCCGGCGCGGGGGCCCGGCCCTGCCGCTGTGGCAGCTGGCAGCGCTGAATGCGCGCACCGAAGTGCTGGCGGTGATGCCCGCACAGCCGGTGGAGGGCGAGTGCTCCACTTCCGTCCATGCGCCCGCCGGCGCCATCGCACCGCGCAGCCTGCAGACCTGGGACTGGCACGACAGCCTGGTGCCCCGCGGCCTGCTGCTGGGCTTCACCGGCAGCACCGGCCTGACCGCCAAGTTGTTCACCGAGTTCGGCATGCTCGGCAAGATCGGCGTGAACAGCGCGGGCCTGGGCGTGCACTTCAACATCCTGCACCACGAGAGCGACAACGGTAGCGCCGGTGTGCCGGTACACGCCATCGCCCGCCGCGTGCTGGAAGAAGCCACCAGCGTCACCGAGGCCATCGACATGGCGCGCTCGGCGCGGGTCAGTGCGTCCACCGTGCTCAGCGTGTTCACCCGCAACGATGTGCGCGCGCGTGCCGCGAGCATCGAGATGAGCCCGGCGCACACCGCCGTGGTGGTGCCGCGCGAAGATGGCTGGCTATTGCATACCAACCACTTCCTCGACGGCGAACTGAGCTGGGGGGAGCGTACCGCGGATGTCTCCACCACCTACGCGCGCCTGGAGCACCTCAAGGCGGCCACCACCGGCATGACCGGCAAGGCCCTGGGCGAACGTGCCGACGCCTTCTGTGGCGCCGACGGCGACCAGGCGGTGGTGTGCTTCCATCCGGACATGTCCGAGCCGGACACCGAGCGCTGGGAAACCCTGCTGAGCATCGGCCTGGACACCGCCGGTTGCGCGCTGGAGTACGTGGCTGGTACGCCGAAGAAAATGGCCGATGAGGGCTTCCTGCGGTTCTAGAGGCAAACGGGTGAGGGCAATGTCCGAGCGCTGAAGTTCGCTTCACCGCCGATCGTAAAACGTCACAACGCAACTTCTCAATTTCAGAACTTACGCCCCCGTGGCAGCCCACCGGCCGCCGCGCAGGTTTCGTATTGCCACAAAAACAAGAGTGAACCGCCATGATCGACCACACGCCCGCCGCGCCGGGCTCGCGCTCGGCCTTTCGCACCTTCTGCGTCTCCGGCATGGGCACCGCGCTGGAGTTCTACGACTTCGTCATCTACGGCTACGCCGCCGCGCTGATCTTCCCGCAACTGTTCTTCCCTGGCATGGACCGGTTGACCGCCGTACTGGTGGCCTTCGCGGCCTTTGGAGCCGGCTTCTTCGCCCGGCCATTGGGCGGCGTGGTGTTCGGGCACCTGGGCGATCGTTATGGCCGGCAGAAGGCGCTGGTCGCCACCCTGGTGCTGATGGGCCTGAGCACCTTGCTGATCGGCTTCCTGCCGACCCACGCCAGCATCGGTGCCGCCGCGCCCGTCCTGTTGGTGTTGCTGCGCCTGGTGCAGGGTTTCGCCGCCGGTGGCGAGTGGGGCGGGGCGGCGCTGTTCGGCATTGAGGTCGCACCTGAAGGCCGCCGCGGCCTGTGGGGCAGCTTCACCAGCATGGGTATCGGCATCGGCGGCATCTTCGGTTCGGCGGTGTTCGCCATCGTCAGCTTCGCCTTCGACGATGACCTGAGCGGCATTGCCTGGCGCATTCCGTTCTGGCTCGGTGGCCTGCTGGTGCTGATCGGTCTCTACGCGCGCCTGCAGAACACTGCGCCGCAGCCCAAGGCCGCGCCGAAAGCCGAGGCGCGCATGCCGCTAATGGAAGCTTTCCGCCGCCGGCCGCGCGAGCTGTTGCTGTGCATCGGCATCGCCTTCGGTTACGTCACCATCGCCTATATCGGCAGCACCTTCTTCCTCGCCTACGCGACCGACATCGGCTACAGCAGCAGCCACGCTCTGCTGTTCGACTTCTCGCTGTCGGTGGCCATCGTCGCGTCCGCGCCATTCTTCGGTCACTTGTCGGACCGTTTCGGCAGGCGTGCAGTGATGATCTTCGGCGCGGCGATCATGGCGCTCGGGCTGTTCGCCTTCTTCCCGCTGATCGGCTTGCACAACCTGCCGCTGGCGATGCTGGCGTATATCGCCGTGGGCTTCTTCATGGGGGCGACCCAGGGGCCGATCCCGGCTTTCCTCGCCGAGCAGTTCCCGCGGGAGATGCGCTACTCGGGGATTTCCTTCAGCTACCAGATCGGCGCGGCACTGGGTGGCGGCACGGCCTCGAGCATCGCTACCGCCATTCTCATCGCTACCGGGCGCAACCCGTTCGGCGTCGCGCTTTACGGCGCGGCAGCGCTATTGCTGGTGGCGATCTGTTCCTGGCTGCTGCGCGAAACCTCGCATCTGCCGATGGAGCTGATCGACCGCGACGACGCCTCGCCGGGTGTCGCCCAGGCTCAGGTCGGTTAAGTCACGGCGCGGGCTTTGGTGCCGGGCACCAGGCCGAGCACCAGGGCGCAGCCGATCAGGATGATCAGCGCGCCCACGCCCTGCACCAGCGACAGGCTCTCGCCCAGCACCAGGGCGCCGATCAGGACGGCGACCACGGTGACGACGAACTCCACGCTGATGGTTCTGGTCGCGCCGATTCGCGAGACGAGCTGGAAGTAGACGACGTAGTTCACCGCGCTGAATATGCAGCCGCAGATCAGCAGGAAGAACACATCGATCGGTTGCGGCGTGCCGGGCACCGGCACCCAGATCAGCAAGGGCAGGGTCAGCAGGCCGCCGATCCCGAACGCGCCGCAGGTCACTTCCCAGGGGCCGGCGGTGCGCAGCTTCAGGCTGGCGTAATTGCTGCCGAAGGCCGCGCAGACGGCGCCGAACACGGAGGCTGCGCTGCCGAGCATGAACTCGTGGGTGATCGGCACCGCCGGGAAGCCCACCAGCAGCACCATGCCGAAGAAACCCAGCACCAGCCCGCCGAGGCCGCTCCAGGTGATGCGTTCCAGGCCCCAGAGGCGGCCGATGAGCATCGAGAACAGCGGAATCCCGGCGACGAAGATCGCTGCCATGGCGGTGCCGATGCGCGGGGTGGCGTAGGTCATGCCGATCAATTGCCCGGCCACCGTGGTGGCGCCAACCACGCACAGCGGCTTCCACATCCCTGCGAAGTTCAGCTGGCGCCCGGCCAGCCGTGCCACGGCGAACAGCGTGAAGCTGGCGATCAGCGCGCGGAAACTGACCGCGCCAACCCAGCCGAAGCCGGCGATGGCCTTGAGCAGCACAAGGAAGGACAGCCCCCAGCCGACGGCGAGGAACAGGTAGGCGGCAAGGTCGCGCGGTTGCATACGACTCCGGTGGCACAAGGCAGCAGGGGCCGCCAAAGCGTGGCAGCGAATGCCGCTATCTTGCCGGTCGCGCTTGACGCTTGGGAAGGCAGCACGCCGAGGTTTTCCGCCTGCCTGTGCCGCCCTGCACTGGCGGTGGCGGCGCCAGGTGGCTGGTACTATGATTTTCAGCTCCTCACTTCAGCACGTCGCTGTCCTGCCACTCCCGCCAAGCGAGCCTTGTGAAGCCTTCGACCATCTGTGCAGCCTTGCTCTGTTCATTGCTCAATGCCGGGGCCTGGGCAGGGGACTATCGGGTCGTCACCGAAGAGTGGGCGCCTTACAACTACGTCGAGAACGGCCAGCTCACCGGCATGGCGACGGACATCGTCAAGGCCATCATGGGGCTGACCGGCGATGATTTCGCGATCGAGCTGTTGCCCAGCATGCGCACCAGCCTGGCCCTGCAGTCGCAGCCGAAGACCATCATGTTTTCCATGTTCCGCACGCCGGCGCGCGAGCCGCTGTACAAATGGGTAGGCCCGATCGTCGAAGAGTCGATCCATCCCTATCAGTTGGCCAATGCGCGCCAGCCGGCGAATACCCTGAGCGACCTGCGGGGCGCTCCGCGCATTACCACCCGGCATGCCGGGCTGGTTCCGGAGACGCTGGAGGCCATGGGCTTCGACAATCTCGACAAGCGCGCCACCGGCAGCCCGCAGCTCTATCTCATGTTGCTGGCCGGGCGTACCGACATCATCGTCGGCGACACCGATGCCGGCGTCGCGTATTACAGCCGCCAGTTGGGCCTGTCTCCCGGCACATTGCGCCAGGTGCCGGTCGAGCTGTTTCGCTCCACGCTCTACATCGCCTTCAGCCGCGACAGCGACGACCAGCGAGTCGCCGCCTGGAGTCGCGCGCTGGAGCGGTTGCGCGAGTCCGGCGAGCTGGCGCGCATTCAGCGTCGATACGAGAGCCCGGACCTGCAGTGAGATCGTCCGGGTACTTGCGTCGCGCCTTGTCCGTGTGCGGGAGGCTCAGCCCGCGATGTCCCGATACCGGCGTGGCTCGCCGGGGGACTGGCTCGGCGGGCCAAGCTCAAGACGCCAGTAGCCCACGTCGTGCCATTGGCCGAGCTTGAAACCGACCTGCGGGAAGGTGCCGACATGCTGGAAACCCAACCGCTCATGCAGGCCGACACTGGCTGCATTGGGCAGGGCTATGCCGGCATAGGCGGCGTTGAATCCCTGCCTGGCCAGGATGGGGAGCAGCTCGGCATAGAGGCTGCGGCCCACACCCGAGCGCCGCTCGCTCTCCGCGATGTAGACCGTGACATCCACTGCCCATCGATAAGCAGCGCGGGCCCGGTGCTGGCTCGCATAGGCGTAGCCGGCCATGCGCCCATCGCGTAACGCAACCAGGTACGGGTAAGTCTGCAGGGTCGTGCAGATCCTCTGCCGAATCTCTGCGGCACTCGGTGGCACCTCTTCGAAGGAGATCGCCGTTCCACTCACTATCGGCGCGTAGATGGCCTGGATTGCTGGCGCATCCTCGGGGCGCGCCTCCCTGATTTCGCTGGGCATGGTCACCTCAGATCGAGCGCTGATTCACACGGGCGGACAGCTGCTCGGCGTTCTCCTTGCGCTCCGAATAACGATCCACCAGGAACTCCTGGCGATCCCGCAGCAGCAGGGTGAACTTCACCAGCTCCTCCATGACGTCGACCACGCGATCGTAGTACGCCGAGGGCTTCATCCGACCCGCCTCGTCGAACTCCAGGTAGGCCTTGGGTACCGAGGACTGGTTGGGGATGGTGAACATGCGCATCCAGCGGCCAAGGACGCGCAACTGGTTGACCACGTTGAACGACTGCGAGCCGCCGCAGACCTGCATCACCGCCAGCGTCTTGCCCTGGGTGGGGCGCACGGCGCCGAGGGCCAGGGGGATCCAGTCGATCTGTGCCTTGAACACCGCCGAGAGTGCGCCGTGGCGTTCCGGCGAGCACCAGACCTGGCCCTCCGACCACTGCACCAGGTCACGCAGTTCCTGCACCTTCGGATGCTCCACCGGCACATCGTCTGGCAGCGGCAGGCCTGAGGGATTGAAGATGCGCGTCTCGGCACCGAAGTGCTGCAGCAGCCGTGCGGCTTCCTCCACCAGCAGGCGGCTGAAGGAGCGCTCGCGCGTCGATCCATAAAGCAGGAGGATGCGCGGTTTGTGCTCGCTGGCATCGGCGGCGGCTGATAGCGGATCGATCAGCGACAGGTCGAGGTTGGGCAGTTGTTCGGACATGTGTCCTCCTGATCAAAGGGCGCCGATACGATCCAGCTCGCGCTTGAGTTCATCGCGGCCGAGGGTGGCGAAGGGCAGGGCGAAGAAGGCGCGGCAGCGCAGTTCGATGCGCGCCAGCGTGGCGCGGAAGGCGGCGTCGATCGCGGTCTCGTCACCCTCGGCATCCGAAGGATCTTCCAGCCCCCAGTGGGATTTCACTGCCGGGCCGAAGTAGACCGGGCAGGCCTCGCCGGCGGCCTTGTCGCAGACGGTGACGACGATATCCGGCGGGTTGCCTTCGAAGGCGTCGTTGCCCTTGCTGCTCAGGCCTTCGGTAGAGATGCCGGCCTGCTCCAGGGTAGCGAGGCTGCGGGGCAATACCTGGCCCTTGGGAAAACTGCCGGAGCTGACCGCCTCGAAGCCTTCGGGCGCCAGGTGATTGAACAGCGCCTCGGAGAGGATGCTGCGGCAGCTGTTGGCCGTGCACATGAACAGGACTCGCATGGAAGGCTCCTCCGCTTCTGGGCGGGACGTCAGAGGCTCAGGCGCAACGCCAGGGCCGAAAGGGTGATCAGCAGAACCGGCAAGGTCAGGAGGATGCCGACCTTGAAGTAGTAACCCCAGGTAATCCGCACACCCTTGTGTTCCAGCACATGCAGCCAGAGCAGCGTGGCGAGGCTGCCGATGGGGGTGATCTTCGGGCCGAGATCGCAGCCGATGACGTTGGCGTAGATCATCGCCTCGCGCACCAGGCCTTCCGCGCCGCTGGCCTGGATCGACAAGGCGCCGACCAGCACGCTGGGCATGTTGTTCATCACCGAGGACAGCAGCGCCGAGAGCAGGCCGGTGCCGAGGGCGGCGACCCACAGCCCCTGTCCGGCAAGGCGGTCGAGCAACTGGGCAAGGAAGTCCGTGAGGCCGGCGTTCTTCAAGCCGTAGACCACCAGGTACATGCCGAGGGAAAAGATCACTACCTGCCAGGGCGCTTCGCGCAGTACACGGCGGGTGGAGATGCGCTGGCCGCGGGCGGCGACAGCGAAGAGGAGCGCGGCACAGGCGGCGGCCACGGCGCTGATCGGGATGCCCAGCGGCTCCAGGGCGAACAGGCCGAGCAGCAACGCCAGCAGCGTCCACCAGCCGACGATGAAGGTGGCGCGGTCATGGATGGCGGCCTTGGGTTCCTTCAGCGCATGGAGCGCGTACTGCCTCGGGATGTCGCGGCGGAAGTACAGGAACAGCACCAGCAGGGTGGCGGCAATGCTGGCAAGACTCACCGGCAGCATCACCGAGGCGTATTCGGCGAAGCCCAGGCCGAAGTAATCCGCCGAAACGATGTTCACCAGGTTGGACACCACCAGCGGCAGGCTTGCGGTGTCGGCGATGAAGCCGGCGGCCATGACGAAGGCCAGGGTCGCGGCGGGGGAGAAGCGCAGGGCGAGCAGCATCGACATGACGATGGGCGTGAGGATCAGGGCCGCACCATCATTGGCGAACAGCGCCGAAACGGCCGCGCCGAGCAGCACGCAGAAGGCGAACAGGCGATGACCGCTGCCGTTGGCCCAGCGCGCCACGTGCAGTGCGGCCCACTCGAAGAAGCCGGCCTCATCCAGCAGCAGGCTGATGACGATGACCGCGATGAAGGTGGCGGTGGCGTTCCAGACGATGGCCCAGACGACCGGGATGTCGTGCAGCGAAACCGCGCCGGCGGCCAGGGCGATGATCGCACCCAGGGCGGCGCTCCAGCCGACGCCAAGGCCTCTGGGCTGCCAGATGACCAGAACGAGGGTGAAGATGAAGACTGCAATGGCGACCAGCATGGAGGATTCGCTCGGTGGGGATCAGCAGCAGGCGGCGTCACGGACGGGGCGGCCGTCCATGTTCTGCAGGCGCAGGGTGTTGTCGGCCAGCCACTGCCCGTTGGCCAGCAGGGTGACCTGCAGCATGTCATGCACCCAGGTGGGTAGGTTGGGGTTGAGGCGGTAATACACCCACTGCCCCTGGCGGCGATCCAGCAGCAGGCCGCTGCTGCGCAGTTGTGCCAGGTGGCGGCTGATCTTCGGCTGGCTGTCGTCCAGCGCGCACATCAGCTCGCAGACACACAGTTCGCCCAGGCTGGCGATGAGCAGGGTGGCGCGAGCGCGGGTCTCGTCGGCCAGACACTTGAAGACGTCGGGTGGGGTAATCATGGCGCTGCCTAAATATATGGAAAATCGAATATACGTATTTCCATATATTAAGCGCAAGCCCCACGAAGCCTGATCCCGGCGGAGAGGGCATTTCATCGTATTTTCTAAATTTAAATTGAATTTAGATTTAACCTGCTTCAGGCTTCCTGGCACTGTCCGCTGTTCAGGAATAATCATGGCCTCCCGCGAAGCTCGAAAAGATGGTGAAGCGACCCGCCTGCGCATCCTTGAAGCCGCCGGCGAACTTTGCGCGACGCTTGGCTTCGGCGAAACCAGCAACAAGGCCGTCGCCGCCAAGGCGGAGGTCGACCTGGCGTCGATCAACTACCACTTCGGCAGCCGCAACGGTCTCTATCAGGCCGTGCTGGGCGAGGCCCGCCGACGCTTTCTCGACATTGCCGACCTGCAGCGGATCATCCAGGGCGAGCAGGCGGCGCCGGACAAGTTGTTTGCGCTGACCGAACTGGTCGTGCGCAAGGCCGCGCGCGGGCGGGAGAGCTGGCACCTGCGGGTGCTCGCTGCCGAAGCCCTGGCGCCCAGCAGCCACGGTCAGGAGTTTCTGCACCCCGAAAAGGCGCTGAAGCTGACGTTGCTCAAGCAACTGTTCAGCGAGATCACCGGGATCCCCCCCGAAGATCCCACATTGGTGCCCTGCATTCTCAGCGTCACGGCGCCATGGGCGATGCTGCTGATCGGGCCTCGTGGAGGGCATGGCGCCCTGCGCGACATTCTCGACATGCCGGGTCCTGTGGTCGTCGCCCAGCTCTACAGCTTCACCCTGGCCGGCCTGCAGGAAGTGGGGCGGCAGCATCGCCAGCGTGCACTCTGCGCGGGCGAATGAGCCGACTCCATTCCTTCCCTGTCCCACGCCACCTCATCTCATCAGGTCCGCCCCATGCAAACGGCCTCCGAAAATAGCCTGGCCACGAAGCTGAGCCCCCCGGACGACGCTCAGGTGACGCAGCCGTCCATTCCACTGCTGCTGGCGGCGTTGCTGCTGGTGATGTTCCTCGCGGCGCTGGACCAGACCATCGTGTCCACCGCGCTGCCCACCATCGTCGGCGAACTGGGCGGCCTGCACCTGTTGTCCTGGGTGGTGACCTCCTACCTGCTGGCCTCCACGGTCGTGGTCCCGCTGTATGGCAAATTCGGCGACCTGTACGGCCGCAAGCTGGTGCTGCAGACCGCCATCGTACTGTTCCTGGCGGGCTCGGCGCTCTGCGGGCTGGCGCAGAACATGACCCAGCTGATCCTCCTGCGCGCGCTGCAGGGCCTGGGCGGCGGTGGCTTGATGGTGGTGGCGATGGCGGCCATCGGCGACGTCATTGCGCCGGCCGAGCGTGGTCGCTACCAGGGGCTGTTCGGTGGCGTATTCGGCCTCGCCACGGTGGTCGGTCCGCTGGTGGGCGGCTTCCTGGTCGAGCAGTTGTCCTGGCGCTGGATCTTCTACATCAACCTGCCGCTGGGCCTGCTCGCCCTGCTGGTGATCGGCAGCGCGTTCAAGCCCCACGTCGCGCGGGTGAAACACCTCATCGACTACTTTGGCGCCTTCTTCCTGACCCTGGCCCTGGCTTCGCTGGTGTTGATCACCAGCCTGGGCGGCAGCACGCTCGAGTGGACCTCGATCGACATCCTGTGCCTGTCGCTCTTCGCCGTTGTCGGTGTGATCGGCTTCGTCCACGAGCAGCGCATCGCGGCGGAACCGATCCTGCCGCTGCACCTGTTCCGCCACCGGACCTTCGTGCTCGCCGGGCTGATCGGGTTCACCGTCGGTGTTTCGCTGTTCGGCTCGGTGACCTTCCTGCCGCTCTACATGCAGGTGGTCAAGGACGCCACGCCGACCAGTGCGGGCCTGCAGATGCTGCCCCTGATGGGTGCGATGCTGATCGTCTCGGCTATTACCGGTCGCCTGATCAGCCGCTGGGGGCGTTACCGGGTCTTCCCCATCCTTGGCACGCTGCTGCAGGTCATCGCCCTGGCGTTGCTGAGCCGTCTGGACCTGCAATCGTCGATGTTGCAGATGAATCTCTACATGGCCTTGCTCGGCGCCGGGCTGGGCATGGTGATGCAGGTACTGATCCTGGCGGTGCAGAACAACGTCGAATTTCGCCACATGGGCGTGGCGACCTCCGGGGCGACCCTGTTCCGCTCCATCGGCGGCTCCATTGGCGTCTCGGTGTTCGGCGCATTGTTCTCTCACGAGCTGATGAGTCGGCTCGTGAGTGCCTTCCCGGCCAGCGTCGGCTCACCGGCCAACCTGTCGCCGGCCGCTGTGCATGCCTTGCCCGCAGCGTTGCGGCAGGCTTACCTGGAAGCCTTTTCCGGATCGATGCACTGGGTCTTCCTGGTGGCGTGCATGGTCAGCGCCGTGGCCTTCGCGCTGTCGTGGCTGCTGCAGGAAGTACCGCTGCGCAAAGCCTGAAGACGCCTGGGTCACCGGTCCTTCACCGGGTGTCCGGCCCAGGTTCCGGGCGAGTTGGCGGCGCCGGAGAGGGCGTCGAAATCCTCGCTGCGCAGTGGGCGAAGTTGCAGGGAGTCGCCGAGCAGGGCTGGCTGGTCATTGAAGCTTGTCATGCCTGGTTCCAGGGACAATGGAGCCAGGCTTATGGGGCGACCGGAAACTTGCACAGAGCCAATGGCACGTCCTTGCACGGTGCCATTGGCCGCTTAGTCGCTGCAGATGCCAAGAATCGCCCGCGCGGCCGACGCTGTGCCGCGCGAGGCCTGCATCTGTTCGCGTACGCTGGTCAGCCGTTGCTGCATCGCCTTGTCGCAGAGCAGGTCGGCCAGTGCGCCGGGCAGCGCCGCCAGCGGGTTTTCGAAGCGCGGCAGGTAGCGCGCCACGCCCACTTCCTCGGCGCGCCGGGCGTTGTCATGGCCGTCCCAGCAGTAGGGGATGATCACCGACGGCAGGCCGAAATACAGTGCCTCGCAGAAGCTGTTGTTGCCGCCGTGATGGATGAACAACTGGCATTCGCGCAGCACGGCCGGTTGCGGGTACCAGCTGTCGAGGTAGACGTTGTCGGGCACGCTGTCGTAGTGCTCGCGGTAGGCGCCGACGTTGATCAGGAAGCGGTAGGGCAGTTGCGCGACGGCATCGATCAGCTTGCGCATCATCTCGATATCGGCCGCGCCGAGGCTGCCGAAACTCACATAGATCAGCGCAGCATCGTCGTGCCGCGGGAACTGCGGCGGGATATACGGCGCCTCGCTGCGCACGCAGCCGTCGAGGTACAGATAGCGCTCGGCCGGCAGCGGATTCTGGCGCTCGTAGCGCACCGGTGTGGGTGAGAGCAACAGGTTGAGCCAAGGCGAATCTTCGAGGAATTGGCCGGCGGGCAGGGCAGGGTGACCGCACTCGGCGAGGAAGCGGGCGAAGCGTTCGTGCGCCGGCTTTGTCGCTTGCAGGTAGTGTTCGCGGTAGGTGGCGCAGGCTTGTGGATCGCTGCTGCTGGCGCCGGACAGGTAGGGCGGCACCGCGGGGTCGGGTAGTTCGGTTTCCGCGCAGGAGATCATCCGCACCCAGGGACAGCCGGCGGCGGAGATGGCCGGGAAGCTGACCACGTTGTCCAGCACGATGGCATCGGGCTTGAGCCGGGCGAGCAACTGCTGCAGCGGTTTTTCCGATTCGATGGCGGTATCGATGATGGCTTCCCAGGCCGGCGCCACGTAGCTGTCGATCTGCGCCAGGGGCGGCTGGTCGAAGTAGGGCACGTTGCGCTCGATGAAGCGCTCCCAGTAATGCTGGTGGTCGGCGGCGGAGAGCGGCGAGTCCAGTTGCAGCGGGTACTCGGCGAAGCCGTACTCGGCGAAGATGCCCTGGAAATGCGCATGGCAGATGAACACCGGGCGGGCGCCGAGTTCGCGCAGGGCCTGGGCGATGCCGATGCAGTTCAGCGCGGCGCCGAAACTGGCCTCGGGGAAGAAGGCGATGGTTCTTGTTCTTTGCGTCATGGGCACATCCGGGTGTTGCTCACGGGCACTGCGTGAAACTGATACTGCATTTTTTCGTTAAAAAAAACACTGTGTGAGAAAAATAATCAGCGACGCCCCTGGGCGAACGACTGTGGAATCCCGCGGTTGGCGGTCTGCGGGCGTTGCGCGAAGGACAGCCGCAGGTGCAGGCGCATCAGGTCGGCGGCGACTTCCAGCTGGCCGCGTTCGATCTGCTCGATGATTCGCAGGTGCTCGCGCAGGGCTTCCTGCAGGCGGTGCACGCTGACCATCGGCAGCAGGTTGGGGAGGCGCCGCAGACGCTGGTGCTGCAGCAGAGCGTCGCCGACGAAACGGTTGCCGCAGCCCTGGGCGATCAGCTCGTGGAAGCCGATGTCCAGCTCGCGGAACTGGGCCACGTCGAAGCGCTCGATGGGCGCCGCCAGCAGTTCTTCCATGGCCCCGCGCAGCAGGGCGAGGCGCGCCAGGTCTGGCTCGAAGCCTGGGGCGAGGAGGGCTTCGGGTTCGAGGATCAGCCGATAGCGCAGGCTGTCTTCCAGCGCTGCGAGGTTGTTCAGCAACGGGCGGAACGACCAGCTCTGCCCGGCGCCGCGCTCCAGCACCTGGTCCTCGCTGAGTTGCGCCAGGACCTTCTGTGCCGCGACTCGGCCGATGTCGTAGCGGCGCATCAGCTCGCTGGCGCTCAGGCTGTTGCCCAGGCGACCGGCCATGCGATCCCGCAGTACCGAGGCGGCCAGGGCTTCTTCCTCGGCCTGGGGCAATGCCGAGCCGAGCACCTGGGTGGACGGATCGGCGGCGAGGCGATAGCCCTTGCCCGGCTCGTGGGCCACCAGTTGCTGCTCCTGCAGCAGGTCGAGCCCGGCGCGGATCAGCGTGCGCGACACGCCGAAGGTGCGCGCCAGTTGCTGCTCGGACAAGGCGTCGCCATCGGCGAGACCGGTGTCCTGGGCATGCTCGATGATCCGCCGGGCCAGTTCCAGGTGGTTGGTGCGCGGTCTTTTCTCGGTGTCCTTGCTCAAGCGGCTTCTCTCCGGCAGGCGTCGCAGGCTTGTGGGCGCGGGGCGCCCCCTTATGCCACAGCGAGGAGGGTCCAACAAGAATGCAAGAAATGGTTGACTTCGCCAGTGGTTCGGTTTTTATTTTGAAAAAAAGACATGTAGTACGCTTTTCGTTCCGCTGCCGTTGACACACAAAAACAACCATCGTCAGGTGCGCAAGATGAAGCTGAAGACCATGCTCTACGCAGGGGCAACCCTCGCGCTCACGCTGTCCGCCACCACGGCCAGCGCCAAGGATCTGGTGATCTCCATCTGGGACGGCTACATGGCCCCGGACAATCTGGAGAAGTTCCAGAAGGCCACTGGCCTTGAAGCCGACAAATCCCTCCACGCCACCAACGAAGAAATCATGGGCAAGCTCATGGCTTCCGGTGGTGAAGGCTATGACGTGGTGTTCGTCTCTTCGCCCTTTGCCGAGATCCTGCACAAGCAGGGCCTGCTCGCCGAGATCGATCCGGCCAAGGTGCCGAACCTCAAGAATCTCTACCCCGAAGCGCAGAAACTCGAGTACGACGTCGGCAACCATTTCTCCGTGCCTTACACCTGGGGCACTACTGGCATCTGCTACCGCTCGGACAAGGTCAGCCCGGCGCCTTCCAGCTGGAGCGACCTGCTCAAGCCTTCCGACGCCCTCAAGGGCAAGACCACCATGCTGGCCACCGACCGCTGGCTGCTCGGCGCCGGCTTCCTGGCCAACGGCTGGTCGGTGAACGACGGCAACCCGGACCAGATCAACGCGGTGCGCGACCAGCTGATCGCCACCAAGAAGCGCCTGCTGTCCTTCGACGACACCACCTTCTACTCCAAGCTGGCTTCGGGCGAGGCGCTGATGGCCCACGCCTGGGACGGCTGGTGCAACTACGGCACCCAGGCCAACGAGTCGATCAAGTTCGTCGTGCCCAAGGAAGGCTCCGACCTCTGGGTGGACACCATGGTCGTGCTCAAGAGCTCGAAGAACCCCGACGCCGCCTACCGCTTCATCAACTACATGCTCGAACCGGCGAACCACGCCTGGGTCGCGGAGAACATCCTCTACAAGGTGCCCAACCAGGCGGCGATGGCGACCCTGAAGCCGGACCTGCTGGCCAAGTATCCCAACCTCACCACCACACCGGCCGAGCTGGTCAAGCAACAGCAGTTGCGCGACGTAGGTGGTTCCACGCAGAAGGCCTACACCCGCGCCGTGACCGAGATCATGGCGGCCCAGTAAGCCGGGACCGGCTGCGCGTCGGCGATGCGTCGTTGAGAACAAGCGTGGGCTGCTCATTTAGCGGCCTAAACTCCGCGCCCACGCTTGCTCTCGCCTAGCCTCGCTCTAGCTCGCGCGACCCGGAATCGATTTCGATACGACAACCCTGAAGCACCCCGCCTGGCGTGGGGTTGGGGGAACTACGCATGACCGCTTTATCCGCCGACCGCAAATTGTCGGCCTGGCTGCTCGCGCCCGGTCTGGGCTGGCTGGCCCTGTTCCTGCTGCTGCCGTGCCTGCTGGTGTTGGTCTACAGCTTCCTCGAGCGCGGTGCCTACGGCGGCATCGACTACGTGTTCACCTGGGAAAACTACCGCCGCGCGGTGGACCCGCTGTACCTCGACATCCTCCTGCGCTCGGCGAAGATCGCCGGCCTGGCCATGCTCTTCGCGGTGATCATCGGTTACCCGGCGGCCTACGCCATCACTCGCACCACGCCACGCCGGCAGGCGGTGTACCTGTTCCTGGTGATGCTGCCGTTCTGGAGCAACTACCTGATCCGCACCTATGCCTGGATCGTCCTGCTCAACCGCGAAGGCCTGCTCAACCGCCTGTTCAACCTGCTGGGCTACGGCGGCGAGCCGATCAACTTGCTGTACACCGACGCCACTGTGGTACTCGGGCTGGTCTACAACTACATCCCCTTTGTCATCCTCGCCATCTACAGCTCGCTGTCGCGCATCGACAACGAGCTCTGGGAAGCCTCGCGGGACCTCGGCGCGTCCGGCTGGACCACTTTCCGCCGGGTGATCCTGCCGCTCTCGGTGCCCGGCGTGGCGGCCGGTGCGGTGTTTGTCTTCGTGCTCTCCATCGGCAACTTCATCACCGCCGACCTGCTGGGCGGCAAGCAGGTGCAGATGGTCGGCAACCTGATCTACGCACAGTTCCTTACCGCGCGGGACTGGCCGTTCGGCGCGGCGCTGAGCTTCTTCCTGATCGGCATCATGCTGCTCCTGCTGTTCATCCAGGCCATGGTCTCGCGCCGGGCCCAGGGCGCGGAGGGCGAACGCCATGCGTAATCCCTCCGGCATTGCCCTCGGCACACACCTGTGGCTGGTGTACGCCTTCCTCTATGTACCGATCCTGGTGCTGATCCTGCTGTCGTTCAACGCCAGCGGCCTGCCCACCGCGTGGGGCGGTGCGTCGCTGAAGTGGTACGCCAAACTGCTGGCCAATGCCTCGATCCAGCACGCGGCGCTGAACACCTTGATCGTCGCGCTGACCTCCACCTTCATCGCCTGCGTGCTCGGTACCTTGCTTGCGCTGGGCGTGGAGATGCGCGCCCGCAGCAGCGGCAAGAAAGGCAGCAACATCGCCGACACGCTACTGATGGCGCCGATGATCATCCCCGACATCGTCCTGGCCATCGCGCTGCTGAGCTTCTTCAACCTGCTGAAGATGAGCCTGGGGCTGCACTCCATCATCCTCAGCCACGTGGTGTTCAACATCGCCTTCGTCTGCGCGGTGGTGCGCACGCGCCTCAAGCACTTCGACTATTCGATCCTCGAAGCGTCCATCGACCTGGGCGCCGGCTGGTTCACCACCGCGCGCCGGGTGCTGCTGCCGGCGATCTTCCCCGGCGTGCTGGCCGGCGGGCTGCTGGCGTTCACCCTGTCGGTGGACGAATTCATCATTGCTTTCTTCAACTCCGGCTCCGGCAGCGCCTCCACCACGCTGCCGATGCAGATCTACTCGATGATCCGCTTCGGCGTGACCCCGGAAATCAACGCCCTCGCCACCCTGGTGATGCTGGTCAGCTTCACCGCGCTGTTCGCCTCCCAACGTCTGAACAAGGTGCCCAAAGCCCATGACTAAGTCATCCGACCTGCTCGTGCTGGAGCAGGTGAGCAAATCCTACGGCGAGGGCCTGACGGCGGTGGACCAGGTGTCCCTGGCGATCCGCGAGAACGAGTTCTTCGCGCTGCTCGGCCCGTCCGGCTGCGGCAAGACCACTCTGATGCGGATGATCGCCGGCTTCGAGACGCCCAGTTCCGGCGCCATCTATCTCAACGGCCAGGACATCTCGCCGCTGCCGCCAAACAAGCGCCCGCTGAACCTGATGTTCCAGTCCTACGCGCTGTTCCCCAACATGACCGTGCGCGGCAACATCGCCTACGGCCTGGAGATGGAGAAGCTGCCCGCTGGCGAAATCCGCCAGCGCGTCGACGCGGTGCTGGACACCGCGCAGCTCGGCCCGCTGGCCAACCGCCGGCCGGACCAGCTTTCCGGCGGCCAGCGCCAGCGCGTCGCCCTGGCCCGCGCCTTGGTCAAACGCCCGCGCGTGCTGCTGCTGGACGAACCCCTCGGCGCGCTGGACAAGAAGCTGCGCGAGAAGATGCAGTTGGAACTCAAGCGCCTGCAGCACGAGAGCGGCATCACCTTCATCATGGTCACCCACGACCAGGAAGAAGCCCTGGTCATGTCCGACCGCATGGCCGTGCTGCGTGACGGCAAGGTCTGCCAGTGCGGCAGCCCCAGCGAACTCTACGAGAACCCGGGCAGCCGCTTCGTCGCCGACTTCATCGGCGTCAGCAACCTGATCGAGGGCCGGCGCGTGGGCACCAATCGCCTGCAGGCCGGCGACCAGGTGCTGAGCATCGAGACCACAGCCGAGTCCAGCCCCGATAGCGTGACGCTTGCGCTGCGCCCGGAGCGCCTGCGCGTGCTGACCGATGCCACGCCCGCCACTGACAACCAGATCCAGGGCCAGGTGGCGGAGGTCGCCTACCACGGCCTGGACACCAACCTGCACGTGAACACGGCGCTGTCGAGCAAGCCGCTGATCGTCCGCGTGCCGTCCTCGGACTACGACTTCCTCCGCCTGGCCGCCGGCATGCCGGTGCGCCTGGGCTGGGATGCGCGGCACGGCCGCGTGCTGACTCACTGATTGCCAAGAACAAGACCTACAGGAGAGCACCATGAGTAGTGAACGCAAGGTCATCGCCTTCTTCCCCGAGGCCGCCTACGGCCCGGCCCTCAACTCCGTCGGCATCGCCCAGGCCTGCGAGGCGCTGGGGCACAAGGCGGTGTTCCTCACCGATCCGGGGATGACCGGAGTGTATTCGGCCTACGGCTTCGAGGAGCACTACGTGAACATGTCCGAGCCGATGCCGGCCGAGGAGATGGCGCGCTACTGGACCGACTTCATCAACGGCCACATCCCCAACTTCCGCAAGGCGCCGATCGACCAGCTCGACAACTACGTGAAGGAGTGCTGGGAGGCCATCGTCTCCACAGCCAAGTGGGCGCAGAAGGAGCTGCCGGCGATCCTCGACAGGATCAAGCCGGACCTGATCTGCGTGGACAACGTGATCCTCTTCCCGGCCATCAAGCACTACGGCAAGCCGTGGGTGCGGATCATCTCCTGCTCGGAGAACGAGGTGCACGACCCGGATATTCCGCCGTATCTGTCGGGCATGAGCGTGGACGACAAGGAGGGCCACGCGCGCTTCCAGAAACGCTTCGAGGAGGTGATCGCGCCGATCCACGCCGACTTCAACGACTTCCTCGCCCAGTGTGGCGAGCGACCGTACCCGCTGGGCACCTTCTTCGAAGAGTCGCCCTACATGAACCTGTTGCTGTACCCGGACCCGGTTAAGTTCCAGCGCCGCCATCCGCTGCCGGCGCGGCAGTTCCACTACCTGCAGGGTTGCGTGCGCACCGACAAGCCCTACGAGATTCCGCAGTTCAAGGCGCACAACGACAAGCCGCTGCTGTACGTCAGCTTCGGCAGCCTCGGCTCGGGCGATGTCGACCTGCTCAAGCGCCTGGTCACCGCTATCGGCAAGCTGCCGTACCGCGCGCTGTTCAATGTCGGCGAGCACGTGGAGAAATACGACGACCTGCCGGACAACGTGATCGTTTCCAACTGGTACCCGCAGCCCTCGGTGATCGCTCAGGTCGACGGGGTGATCCACCACGGCGGCAACAACAGCTTCACCGAGTGCCTGTTCTTCGGTAAGCCGGCCATCGTCATGCCCTACGTCTGGGACGGCCACGACAACGCCATGCGTGCCCAGGAAAGCGGCCACGGCCTGCGCATGGACCGCTACGACTGGAGCGAGGAAGACCTGGCGCGCAACATTGCCCAACTGCTCGGCGATGACCTGATGAAAGAGCGCCTGGCGCGCACCAGCGACTACATGCGCTCGCGCAAGGGCCCGGAAGACGCCGCGCGCATCCTCGACCAACTGATGGGTGGCAAGGCGGTGAGCCATGGCTGAGTTCAAGGCCGACAGCACGGCGCCGCACATTCGCGGCGCCCGCGAGTACGACGACCTGGTGGACTGGGGCGTGCAGTCCGATGCGCTGGAGGGCGTCTCGCACTCCAGCGGGCGCCTGCTGTTCAAGGGGCCGAACAACAGTCCCGAGACCGGTCTGTGGGTCTGTACCCCCGGCCGCTGGCGGCTGTCGATCCCGCGCGACGAGCTCTGCCATTTCGTTGCCGGCCGCGCCACCTACCGCTCCGACGAGGGCGAAGTGATCGAGGTCGAGCCCGACACCCTGGTGCTGTTCCCGGCCGGCTGGACCGGCGAATGCACCGTGCACACCACACTCCGCAACCTCTACATGTTGGCGTGATTTCGTAGGGCGCATAACGCCTCAAGCGTTATCCGCCATCGACCTTGCGCCGAAGCTGTCGGCGGATAACCGCAAGCGGTTATTCGCCCTACGCCTTAACCGGCTGCCCGTGCGGGTGGCCATCGCTGGAGAAAGACATGAAAACCCCCGTTATCCATCGCCCGCTGCAAGTCACCGAACTCAAGGACTGGGGCGTGATCCCGACCATGCTCGAGGGCGAGTCCCACGTCAGCGGCGTGGTCCTGCACAAGGGGCCCGAAGGCCAGTCCGAATGCGGCATCTGGCATTGCACGCCGGGCAAGTGGTTCTGCCACGTGACCAGCGACGAGTTCTGCCACTTCCTCGAAGGCCGCTGCACCTACGTGCACGAGTCCGGCGAGGTGATCGAGATCGAGCCGGACACCGCGGCCTTCTTCCCCAAGGACTGGAAGGGCGTGTGCACCGTGCACGAGACCATCAAGAAGGTCTACATGATCCGGTGATGCCATGAACCTGCCTTGTGAAACCACCCGCGCCGCTGCCCGCGAGACCTTTCTCGCCGGCAGCGGCCTGGCCGGAGAGACGCTGACCGCGCTACCGGCCGACGCCTCGGCGCGGCGCTATTTCCGGGTCGACGGCAAGGGTCTGCTGCTGATGGATTCGCCACCCGGCGCCGAGCCGCTGGCGCCGTACCTGCGGGTGGCACAACTGCTGCGCGACTGCGGGCTGTCGGCGCCGAACGTGCTGGCCGCCGACCGTGAGCTGGGCCTGGCGCTGATCGAGGACTTCGGTGACGCCACCTATACCCGGCTGTTCGCGGCCGGCCACAGCGAGACGGCGCTGTACCGTCTTGCCGTGGACGCCCTGGTGCGCCTGCACCGCGCCGGCCCGCAAGCGGCCGAGGGCGTGCCGGCCTACGACGGGCAGAAGCTGGGCGAGGAAGCGGCGCTGTTCATCGATTGGTACGCGCCGCTGCTCATCGGCGAGAAGGCCGCCGCGCAATTGCGCGAACGCTATCTGGCCGAGTTCGCCGCGCTCTGGCGAGACGCCTCGATGCGCCGCGAAGTACTGGTGCTGCGCGACTATCACGTCGACAACCTGATGCTGCTGGAGGGCAGGGAGGACGTGGCGGCCTGCGGGTTGCTGGACTTCCAGGACGCGCTGTTCGGCGCGCCGGCCTATGACCTTATGTCCCTGCTCGAAGACGCGCGCCGCGACATTCCCGAAACGCTGCGCGTGACCCTGCTCACCCATTACCTCGGCCAGCGCCCGGAAGTGGACGGCCGGCGCTTCCTGGCCGACTTCCAGGTGCTCGCCGCACAGCGCCACGCCAAGGTGCTGGGCATCTTTGTGCGCCTGGCCAGGCGCGATGGCAAGCACGGCTATCTCAAGCACCTGCCGCGCGTACTGCGGCTGTTCCAGCGCGCGCTGGATAACGAGCAGCTGCGCCCGCTGGCAGCGCTGCTCGACTCTCACTTGCCGAACTGGCGCCAGCCGCTGGAGAGCGACGTGATCGCCCAGCGCCTGGCTTCATCCGAATCCCTGCGGAGCATTCCATGACCGACTTCCACAGCGACGTGCCCCTGCGCTTCATCGGCCCTCACTACCAGGGCGTGGCCACGCAGCGCCTGCGCGACATCATCAATCCCGCTGACCTCACGCCCGTGGGCCGCATTGCCCTGTGCGATGCCGAGGATGTGGACGCCACCATCGACGCCGCCAACGCTGCCCAGCGCGAGTGGAAGCGTGTCGATGCGAAATCCCGCGCGGCGATCCTTCACCAGTTGGCCAACGCCATCGAGACCGACCAGGCGACCCAGCGCGAAGTGGCGCGGCTGATGACGCTGGAGATGGGCAAGCCGTTCCCCGAGGCCATGGGCGAGCTGGCCAACTGCGCGCCGATCTTCCGCTACTACGCCGAGATGGCCCGCGACGAGGCCGGCAAGGTGGCCGGCACCACGCAGCTCGGGTCGTTCCAGCATGTGCGCTACGAACCCTATGGCGTCAGCGTGCACATCATGCCGTTCAACTTCCCCATCCTGCTGATGTGCTGGACCCTGGCAGCCTCGCTCGCGGCGGGCAACGCCTGCATCGTCAAGCCGGCGGAAAGCACCACGCTGTGCACGCTGAAATTCATGGAACACTTCAAGGTGCTGCCGGCGGGGATGGTCAGCTGTGTGCCGGGCGATGCCAGCACCGCGCAGCGTCTGGTGCAGTCCGAGCGTACCCACGCCGTGGCCTTCACCGGCAGCGTCGCCGCCGGCAAGGCGGTGGCGGTGGCCTGTGCCGAACGGATGAAGCCGGCGGTGATCGAGGCCGGCGGCAGTGACCCGATGATCATCTCCCGCCACGCACCGCTGGAAGTCGCGGCGGCCGGCGCAGTGACCGCGGCGTTCCACCTGAGCGGGCAGATCTGCACCTCGGCGGAGCGCTTCTATGTGGTCGACGAAGTGCATGACGAGTTCGTTGCGCGTTTCGCCGAGCGGACTCGCGCGTTGCGCATCGGTCACGGGCTGGAGCGCTCAGAGATCGGCCCGATGGTCAGCGAAGCGGCACGCGCCAAGGTGATTCGCCTGGTGGACGACGCCATCGCCAAGGGTGCCACGCTGGTCTGCGGCGGGCGCATTCCGCCGCAATTCCCGGTGGGCTGGTACTACGAACCGACCATCCTCACCGACGTCACCCCGGCGATGGCCATCTTCCACGAGGAGTGCTTCGGCCCGGTGGCGGCGATCTGCAAGGTGAAGGATTTCGATGAGGCCGTGCGCCTGGCCAATGACTCGCCCTTCGGCCTGGGCGCCTCGCTGTTCTCCACGGACCTGGCCGAAGCCATGGAAGCGGCGGACCGCCTGGAGGCGGGGATGGTCTGGGTGAACAATCCGCTGATCGACAACGATGCGCTGCCGTTCGGCGGCTGGAAGATGTCCGGCATGGGCCGCGAACTCGGTCGCCAGGGGCTGGATGCGTTCCGCCGCTCGAAGATGGTGATCATCGACCACCAGCCGCAGATTCATTCCTGGTGGTACCCCTACAGCGACGAGGTGTTCTACCAGGGCTGATCCTTCAAGCCGAGGTGCGGCCCAGCCTTTGCTGCAGCCGCGCCTTCACCTCGGACCACTCGCTGTCGATGATGCTGAAACGCACCGAGTTGCGCTTGCGGCCGTCGGGCATGATGCGTTCGTGACGGACGATGCCTTCCTGCACAGCGCCCAGGCGCAGGATGGCGGCGCGGGATTTCTCGTTCAGCTCGTCGGTGGTGAACTGCACGCGCACGCAATCGAGCTGCTCGAAGGCGTAGGTGAGCAACAGGAGCTTGGCCTCGGTGTTGATCGGTGTGCGCTGCGCCGACAGGGCGAGCCAGGTGTGGCCGATCTCCAGCTTGCGGTTGGCTCGGTCGACCTTCCAGAAGCGCGTGCTGCCGACGATCTTTCCACTGCGCCGGTCAAGGATGGCGAAGGGCAGGACGGTTCCTTCCTCCAGGCCCTTTTCGGCCTTGGCGATATAGCCCGCGACCGTGTCCGGCCCGGGTACCACGGTGACTTTCAGGTTCCACAGTTCGCCATCGGCGGCTGCGTCTAGCAGGGCCTGCGCGTGTTCGGCGCGCAGGGGGAGGAGTTCGACGTGGTCGCCGATCAGGTGGGGACAGGTGAGGGCGTGCATGCTGTGCGGCTCTTCAGGACGAGGCTACAGCCTACCGGATGCCACGCGGTTTTCGTAGGAGCGAGGGGGACGCCGGGGCCTTGCTCGTGAACCGGCGCGATATGTGGATCGCCGCTGAATCCGTTTGCGAGCAGGCTCCACCGTACGGCGGATAACGCTGAAGCGCTATGCGCCCTGCGAGGGCGTTTCAGCCGACGAAGCGATAACCCTTGCCGCGCACCGTCAGGATCAGCGGATGCGAGGGCGCTTCGCCCAGCTTGGCGCGCAGGTGGGCGATGCGCACGTCCATCGAGCGGTCCAGGCCGTCATAGGTAATGCCGCGCAAGGCGAGGAACAGCTCATCGCGGCTCAGTGTCTGGCCGGCGCGGCTGGCGAGGTACCAGAGCAAGTCGAACTCGGCGCCGGTGAGGTCGATGCGCTGGTCATCGCGATGGACCTCGCGCTGCCGTGCATCGAGGAGCAGGCCGGCGATTTCCAGTCGTTCGGAAGTGGTTCCGGGAGCCTCGCGACGCCGTAGCAGCGTGCGCACGCGGGCCAGCAGCAGGCTGGGGCGCACCGGTTTGCAGACGTAGTCGTCGGCGCCGTTTTCCAGGCCGTCGATCTGCTCGGTGTCTTCCGAGCGCGCGCTGAGCATGAGGATGGCCCCCGAGTAACCGGGGCGGATGCGCCGGCAGACGGACAGGCCGTCTTCGCCGGGCAGCATGCGGTCGAGGATCACCAGGTCCGGGCGTTCGTCCATCACCCGGGCAGCGGCGCGGGCGCCGTTGGCTTCGATGCTGGCGGTGAGACCGTGGTGCTCGAGAAAGGCGCGGGTGAGTGCGGCGAGACGCAGGTCGTCCTCGACGATGAGAATGCGGGTGGTTGTCATGGCTGCGGGAGTCAGAGGGCGCCGGGCAGCTTGTGGCTGCCCGGCGCTGCGGCATCAGAGTGTGATGCGCGCAATCGAGCCGTCGATCGACAGCCGAGTACCGTAGGGCTCCGACAGCGCGGCGAAGCGCTGCAGGATCGCTTGTGCATGGTCGCCTTCGGCCAGGCGCGGACGGCCACGGCGGTGCACCGCCTCGCCCAGGCCCAGGCTCACCGGGTGCAGTTCGATGCCGGTCAGGCGACGGCCGTCGAACTGGCACACCGGCACCAGGCTTTCCCAGAAGCGCGAGTCGGAGGGAAAGCTGCGGGTGTCGTTCTGGGTGCGCTGCAGGAAGACTTTCGACGGCGTCTGGTTGCGGTCCACGCGGAACTGCTCGTAGCTGTCCGCCGGCAGGCGCGACACCAGTTCGTTCTGACCGATGAAGTTGCCCAAACTGTAGAAGATCGGCTTGCCGTTGTAGATCTCCATGCCGCGCAGCAGGTGCGGGCCGTGGCCGACCACGATGTCGACGCCGGCATCGATCATGCGCCGCGCCACCGGCTGGACGAATTCGGCCGCCACTTCCAGGTCCCACTCGCCGGCGGCGTCGTGGCCCAGTTCGTGGGCGTGGATGCTCAGCACCACCACGTCCGACATCAGCCGCGCTTCCTCGACCCAGCGCAGGATCTCGTCCATGTCCTTCTTGCGCGGCAGGGTGCGCAGGCGCGAGGACTCGCCCTGGCGGAACAGCAGCGGGGTGAAGGGGCCGAATACCGCCAGCGACGGATCGGGAATCGGATGGGCGAAGCCCAGGTCCACCGCGCCCTGGTAGAGGCGGTCCAGGCCGAGGCTGGCGATGATGCCGCGCATGGCTTCCATCTGCGCGCCGTCGAGCTGGTGCACGGTGTCGTAGCGCAATGGGTTGAGGCCGGGTCGGCCGGGCATGTCGCGGGTCTGCTCGCTGGCTTCCTGGCCCTTGCCGAAGGTGGAGGTGCAGGCCAGCAGCGAGACGGTGCCGGCGGGTTTGGTGCAGTACACCGGGCGGCGGGCTTCCTCCAGGTTGCGGCCGGTGCCGGCGAACAGCAGCTCGCGCTTGTTCAGCTGGGCGTGGGCGGCATGCAGGCCGGCGATGCCGTAGTCGAGGCTGTGGTTGTTGGCCGTGGAGAACAGGTCGATACCGCCCTCCACCAGTTCATCGAGGATCCACGCCGGCGCGCCGAAGTGCGAGCCGCCGCTTTCCAGCACGGCATCGCCCTGGAAGTCGTTGGGCAGCACTTCCAGGTTGGTGAAGCTGACGTCGGCGCCGCGCAGCAGGTCGAACAGCGGGCGCAGGGTTTCGTCGTCGCGGCTGTTCAGGCGGCGTTGCAGGATGCTGTCGCCGGTCAACGCAATCTTCATGGTCCACCTCATCGTTGGGGAGTCGCTGATGGCGGCGGACTCTAGGGCAACTCAAGGCTGCGGTCGGCTGAATCCTGGGTATCGCAATAGCCGTCGGTTATCGCTCGCGGAGCTTCGCGCGGGGGGGATGGTCGCGAGCTTGCATTCTGGCTATGGGCATCACTTTTTTTCAGAAGTCAGGCTCGTGACCGCGCTCTTACCATGCGACCGCCTACCGGCCGACGAGCCGGGGGCAGGGGTGGCGCGGCTTGCCGTGACCAGCACGATCCAGGCGGAGAGCAGCATGAAAAGAACAATAACCGGCGCCGCAGGCTTCAGGCCGCACGCGCTGGCGCTGGCGACCAGCATGGCCCTTGGCGGGGCAACTTCGGCTCAGGCGGTGAGCTTCAACGTGGGGGAAATCGAGGGACGCTTCGACTCGACGCTGTCCATCGGTGCGAGCTGGGCGATGGACAGCCCGGACAAGAAATTCATCGGTACCCGCAACGGCGGCACGGCGTCCAGCCAGACTTCCGACGACGGCCGCCTGAATTTCAAGAAGGGCGAAACCTTCTCCAAGATCTTCAAGGGCCTGCACGACCTGGAGTTGAAGTATGGCGACAGCGGTCTGTTCCTGCGGGGCAAGTACTGGTACGACTTCGAGCTGAAGGACGAGCATCGCCCGCTCTACGATATCGACGACAGTGGTCGAGACAACGCCGCCAAGTCCTCCGGCGTCGAGCTGCTCGATGCCTTCATCTACCACAACTACGACTTCCGCGATCTGCCCGGTACCGTGCGTCTGGGCCGCCAGGTGGTGAGCTGGGGCGAGAGCACCTTCATCCAGAACGGCATCAACTCGATCAACCCGGCAGATGTCGCCGCGCTGCGTCGTCCCGGTTCCGAGGTGAAGGAAGCGCTGATCCCGGTGAGCATGCTGTATTTCAACCAGGGGTTGACCGACACCCTGTCCATGGAGGCCTTCTACCAGCTCGAATGGGAGAAGACCGTGCCGGACAATTGCGGCACCTTCTTCGGCAGCGATGTGGCGGCCAAGGGCTGCGACATCAACATGGCGGTGAACGGCAGCGACTTCGACCGCGACATCGACGGCACCGGCATCAGGGGTGGCTATGGCTACGTGCCGCGCACCAGGGACCATGACGCCCGCGATGGCGGTCAATTCGGCGTGGCGTTGCGCTGGATGGTCAACGACACCGAGTTCTCCGCCTACGCGATGAACTACCACAGCCGCACGCCGACCAGTAACTGGGTGGTGGGCAAGGGCGCGCTGGCCGACCCGGTGGGGGGCCTGATCGGGCAGGGCGGGCGCAGCACCGCCAGCTGGTACCTGGATTACCCCGAAGATATCCGCCTCTACGGCCTGGGCTTCAACACCACCTGGGGCAGCACGGCGGTGCAGGGCGAGATCAGCTACCGGCCGAACATGCCCATGGGCATCAACTCAAGCGACGTTTCCGGTGCCGCGACGCTCGGCTCCGCGGCGACCAGCCCGCTGGTCAACGGCGGCCTGCCCCGCCTCCCCAGCCCCCAGTCCCAGCCGATCTTCTCCAGCGGCTGGGCGGACTCGAGCTACGGCTCGCTGATCCAGGGCTACAAACGCCTCCCTTACACACAGGCGCAGATGACCTTCACCAACACCTTCGACCAGATCCCGGTGATCGGCGCCGAACGCCTGACCCTGGTCGGCGAGATCGGCTTTGGCCATATCGCCGACCTGGGCTCCACCGACGGCTCGGACCTGCGCTTTGGTCGCAGCAGCGTCTATGGCAATGGCGAACTGGCCAGCGCCGGCACCTCCGCGTTGCTGGGACTGTCGGGCAATGCGATCTGCCAGAAGGTGGTGAACACCGCCAACCCCGGCCAGTGCGACGACAAGGGCTTCTACACCCAGAATTCCTGGGGTTACCGCGTGCGCGCCGGCCTGGAATACAACGACCTGATCGGCGGCATCTCGTTGCGCCCGAACCTGGCCTTCTCCCACGACGTGGAAGGCTACGGCCCGACCTTCAACGAGGGCGACAAGTCAGTCAGCGTCGGCGTCGATGCCGAGTACCTGAGCCGCTACACCGCGAGCATCAGTTACACCGATTACTTCGGCGGTGATTACAACGTCAACACCGACCGCGACTTCCTCGCCGTCAGCCTGGGCGTCAGTTTCTGATGCCTATCCGTCCCAGAGGTACAAGCATGAACAACAAGCAATGGTTGCAGGCGGGTTGCCTGACGCTGAGCCTGCTCGCCGGGCAGGTCATGGCCGCGGTCGGCGCCGACCAGGCCGCGCGCCTGGGCAATGAACTGACGCCTGTGGGTGCTGAAACAGCGGGCAACGCCGATGGCAGCATTCCAGCCTGGACCGGTGGCCTGGCGCCCAATGCCGGCAAGGCCGACGCTGGCGGCTTCCTCGCCGATCCGTATGCGGCCGACAAGCCGCTGTTCACCATCACCGCGCAGAATGCCAGCCAGTATCAGGACAAACTCACGCCCGGCCAACTGGCCATGTTCCAGCGTTTCCCGCAGACCTATCGCATCCCGGTCTACCCCAGCCACCGCAGCGCGAGCTACCCGCAGGCGGTGATCGATGCGGCGAAGAAGAACGCCACCGCCACCTCGCTGGCCGAAGGCGGCAACGGCCTGACCAACTTCCAGATGACCGTCCCGTTCCCTATTCCGCAGAGCGGCCTGGAAGTCATCTGGAACCACGTTACCCGCTACCGCGGCAATGCGATGCTGCGCACCACCGCGCAGATGAACCCGCAGACCAACGGTGACTACACCATCAGCTACATGAAGGAGCAGTTCGCCTTCCCGTTCGGGCTCAAGGACTACGACCCGGCGAAGATGAACAACATCCTCTACTACTTCCGCCAGGAAATCCTCTCGCCGCCGCGCCGCGCCGGCAGCGTGATGCTGGTGCTGGAGACCATCGATCAGGTCAAGGAACCGCGCATGGCGTGGATGTACAACGCCGGCCAGCGCCGCGTGCGCCGCGCCCCGCAAGTGGGCTACGACAGCCCCGGCGCGGAAGGCATGCGCACCTACGACGACTTCGACATGTTCAACGGCGCGCCGGATCGCTACGACTGGAAACTGGTGGGCAAGAAGGAGCTGTATATCCCCTACAACAGTTTCGCGCTCGACTCGCCGACGCTGAAGTACGAGGACATCGTCAAGCCCGGCCACCTCAACCCGGACCACACCCGCTACGAGCTGCATCGCGTGTGGCATGTGGTAGCGACCCTTAAGCCGGGCCAGCGCCATATCTACAGCAAGCGCGACCTGTACATCGACGAAGACAGCTGGCAGATCGCCGAGGCCGACGCCTACGACGGTCGCGGCAGCCTCTGGCGTGTGTCCGAGGGCCATGCGCGGCCGTTCTATGACCAGCAGTTCACCTGGCTGACGGCGGAGACCCACTATGACGTACTGTCCGGCCGCTATACGGTGTCCGGCCTGCGCAACGAGGAGAAGAGCAGCTACGACTTCGCGGTGAAGTCCAGCAGCAACGACTTCACCCCCAATGCCTTGCGCGCCACCGGCATCCGCTGACGGCGGGCTCTACTGGCGCTCACCGGCGCTCCTTGTGTTGACTCAGCGGCCTTCGGGCCGCTTTTTTCGTTCGCCATAACCCTGGACAGGATCGTAGGGCGAATAACCTGGAACAGGTTATCCGCCGCTCCTGAATGGCGGATAACGCTGGCGCGTCATGCGCCCTGCGAACTGACCCCTGCGCAATTTGTAGGATGGGTGGAGCGCAGCGATACCCATGCTGTCGTTGTACGGGATCGATGGGTATCGCTACTCTCCACGCCATCCTACGAAAGGCACGCTGCGCGACCCGCCGGTCCGGCGCCGTTTACCAACCGTTACTCACGCCGGCCTCGATTTTGCTTTATGTTCCGACCTGTTACCGATCTCCGAGCCGTCGCCCACGCCATGAAGTTGCATCAACTCCGCGCCATCGTCGCCATCTGCGAGAGCGGCAGCATCCAGGAGGCTTCGCGCCTGCTGCATATCTCACAGCCCGCCCTGTCCAAGAGCATCAAGGAGCTGGAGGCCGAGCTGGGCGTGCCGCTGCTGGTGCGTTCCAATCGCGGCATTACCGCCACCGAATACGGCGAGCGCCTGGTGCGCCGGGCGCGCCTGGTGGTGGAGGAAGTGCGCCGCGCGCGGGATGAAATCGAGACGCTCAAGGGCGCGATGGACGGCCGCGTGGCCATCGGGGTGTCGCCGGTGACCCCCAGCCAGCAGTTCGCCAGTTGCCTGCTGCGTTACCGCAAGCGCTACCCCAAGGTGCAGTTGCAGATCAGCGAACTTCGTCCGGCCAAACTGCTCGAAGGCCTGCGCGAAGGTCAGCTGGATCTTGTGCTCACCTCGCAGCCGGCCTCGCGCAATGTCGATGGTTTCCACTGGCAGGAGCTCTACGCCCAGCCCACTACGTTGGCAGTTCGCAAGGGACATCGACTGCGCAGCGCCCGCTCGCTGCACGAACTGCTCGACGAGGAATGGCTGGTGCCCGACTCGCTGGATGTCTCCCTCGCCGGGCAGATGTTCGAGCAGTACCAGGTGCGTTATCCGGAGCGTGTCATCGAGTGCGCCTCGGTGGTGCTCTACGCGGAGCTGGCGGCCAATACGGATGCGGTGAGCTTCTGGTCGCGGAGGGTGTTCGACCTGCCCATCGTGTCCAGCACCCTGGAGGCGCTGGACATCGCCGAGACCGTGCCGGGCACCGACATCTCCCTGGTCTGCCGGCCGCCGGAGCTGATGACCCGCGAGGCGCAGACTCTGGTGGACGAGCTGGTCTACGCCTTCAAGGGCCCGCACCTGCGCAAGGCCGACTGATTCTGGCTCGAAAACGGCTGTCGATAACCAGCCTCGATAAGCATGCGTGAAGGTCATTATTCAGCATCGCGCGCGTGGGGCATCCTGCCGGCCACATCAGAACAATGAGCAGGATGCGGCATGAGTCAGCACCCCACGATAGAACGACTTGCGGCAAGCACCGAGGACTTCGCGCGGATTCGCCGGGACCTCCACCAGCATCCCGAACTGGGCTTCGAGGAGGCGCGCACCAGCGCCATCGTCGCCGGCTACCTGCGCGAATGGGGCTATGAAGTCCATGAGGGCATCGGTGGTACCGGCGTTGTCGGCGTACTGCGCCAGGGCAACAGCGCGCGCAGCATCGGCATTCGCGCCGACATGGATGCATTGCCCATCGACGAGGCCAGCGGTGTCCCCTACGCCAGCCAGCACGCCGGGCGCATGCACGCGTGCGGCCACGACGGCCATACCGCCATCCTGCTCTGTGCCGCACGCGACCTGGCCGCGCAGCGCCACTTCGACGGTACCCTCAACCTGATCTTCCAGCCCGCCGAGGAAACCCTCGGCGGCGCCGTGGCGATGATGGACGATGGCCTGTTCGAGCGCTTCCCCTGCGATGCGGTGTACGCGCTGCACAATGCGCCGGGCCTGCCGGTCGGTTGCTTCCTGACCCGCGAGGGCGCGCTGACGGCATCCTCCGACCGCGTGTCGATCCGCCTGACCGGTGTCGGCGGTCATGGCGCCATGCCGCACCTGACCAAGGACCCGATTGTCGCCGCCGCCGAACTGGTACTGGCACTGCAAAGTATCGTCGCGCGCAATGTGCCGTCCACCGAAGTGGGCGTGGTGACGGTCGGCATGCTCAAGGCAGGGGAGGCGGCCAACGTCATTCCCGACCATGCCGACCTGCGCCTGAGCGTACGCGCTACCAGACCCGACGTGCGCGAGCTGCTCAAGCGGCGCATCGGCGAGATCACCCGTGGCGTTGCCGCGGTGCACGGCATGGAGCTGCAGTACGAATACGAGGAGCTGGTGCCGGTGCTGGTCAATACGCCGGAAGAAACCCGCCTCGCCCGCGAGGTACTGACCGAGCTGGTCGGTCCGCAGCGCCTCCTGTCCGAGATCCCTTCGGGCTTCCTCGGCAGCGAGGATTTCGCCTGGATGCTCGAGCGCCGCCCCGGCTGCTACATCGCCCTGGGCAACGGCAACAGCGGCCCCAGCGGCTGCATGGTCCACAATCCAGGCTATGACTTCAACGACGCCGCCATCCCCTTCGGCGCTGCCCTCTGGGTGCGACTGGTGGAAACCTTCCTGGGCACGGGGGCCAGAGCATGAATCGACGTAATGGGGTACTCATTCTGTTGATGCTGGTGATGGTCATCAGCGTGCTGGACAAGACCATATTCGCCTTCGCCGGCGCACAGATCATCGACGAACTGAAGCTCTCGCCGACAGAGTTCGGCTTTGTCGGCAGCGCGTTCTTCTTCCTCTATTCGATCTCCGGTGTGCTGGTGGGCTTCCTCGCCAACCGCTTCCCGACGCGCTGGATTCTCGCCGGCATGTCCGTGGTGTGGATGGCCTCGCAACTGGTCGTGGCGCTGTCCAGCGGCTTTGCCGCGCTGGTCGCCGGGCGCCTGTTGCTGGGCGCCGGCACCGGCCCGGGCACGGCGGTGACCCAGCATGCCTGCTTCAAGTGGTTCGGGCCGAAAGAGCGTGTATTGCCCTCGGCGCTGATCCAGGTGTCGATCATGCTGGGCGCCGTGCTCGGCGCGTTGAGCCTGCCGCTGGCGATCCAGCATTTCGGCTGGCGCACCGCGTACTTCCTGTTGGCGTTGCTCGGGCTGGTCTGGCTGGTCGTCTGGCTGATCTTCGGCCGGGAAGGGCAGCAGACCGAGCAAGAGGGGCCGGGCGCGTCGCTGCGTCTGCCGTACAGTCGCCTGTTACTGAACCGCAGCTTCCTCTGGATCACCCTGATGGGCTTCCTCAGCTATTTGCCCACCGCACTGGTGTACAGCTGGGTGCCGGTCTATCTGCAGAAGGGCCAGGGCATGACGCCGATGCAGTCGGGCTACACAGTGATGGTGGTGACGGTCGGGGTGATACTTGCCAACCTGCTGCTCTCGACGCTGTCGCAGCGGGCCATGCAGCGCGGCACCTCGGTGCAGCGCGCCATGGTGCTGCCGCCGATGGCCTTTGCGGCGGTCGCCGGCATCGCCTTCTGCGCGCTGACCCTGCTGCATGGCGATCGTCTGGCGATCCTGGTGCTCTATGCACTGGGCGCCATCCTGGTGAACGTCCTGCCGACCTTCTGCAACACCCTGGTCGCCTATATCGCCCCGAGCTCACAGCGAGGTTCGATGCTGGCGATCCATATCGGCGGCATGACCAGCGCCGGCATGCTCGCGCCATGGATAGTCGGCCAATTGGTCGAGCTGCGCGGTGGTGACATTGCCCATGGCTTCGAGACGGCGCTCGGCCTGTTCGGCGTGCTCACCGTCGTCTGCGCCATCCTCGGCTGCCGGATCATCGCTCCCGAGCGCACTCGCCAGTCCCTGCAGGGCGGGCACAGCGAAGCGCCGCTCCCCGGTGCTGTCGGCCACGCCTGATCTCTTTCAAAGGGCCCGCATGTCGGGCCCATATTCCTGACTCGAATCCAATCATCCGGAGTGGTGATGAAGCCGTCTGCCTGTTTTTCCCAGAGCTACGCCGAGGCGCGTGGCAAGTTTCTCGCCGCCTGCCTGTCCGCCGGCCTGGTCGTCGAGTCCCACCGCCACCCATTGCCAGGCCGAGATGGCGAGCCGCTGGCGCTGGATGTGGCTCGCGGCGGCCCAAGCGATGCGCAGAACCTGCTGATCATCAGCAGCGGCTGCCATGGGGTGGAAGGCTTCTGCGGCTCGGCGGTGCAGGTCGCGCTGCTCAACGACCCCGATTGGCTTGAGCTATGCGCCAAGGCCGATTGCGCGGTGCTTTACCTGCATGCCGCGAACCCCTATGGATTTTCCTGGTGGCGGCGTTGGACCCACGAGAACGTCGACCTGAATCGCAACTTCATCGACTTCTCCCAACCGCGCCAGCGCAACCAGGCCTACGCAACATTGGACCCCATCCTGATACCGCGCCGCTGGCCATCTTTCGCCAGCCACCTGCGCCTGCTGCGCTACGCCATGCGCCATGGGCGCAAGCGATTGCAGGCGGCCATTTCCAGCGGCCAGGACAGCCACCCCAACGGCCTGTTCTATATCGGCGCCAAACCGACCTGGAGCAACCAGGCGGTGCGCCAGGTGCTGCGCCAGCATGCACGTCAGTGTGCTCGCCTGGGTTGGATCGACGTGCACACCGGCTTGGGCCCTAAGGGGCATGGCGAGCGTATCTACGTGGGGAGTGACGACCCGCGAACGCTGGCGCGCACGCGTCGCTGGTGGGGAGCCGAGGTGACTTCTGCGAGGGAAGGAGGATCGGTGTCGGTGCAGTTGCAGGGGCAGATGATCCTGGCCGCCGCCAGCGAGTGCCCGCAGGCCGAGCTGACCGCCATCGCCCTGGAGTACGGCACGCTGCCAGGGCTCAAGGTCCTCAAGGCGCTGCGCGCCGACCAATGGCTGGCCAACAATCCCGGCGTGCCGGCAGACAAGGCCCGGCGTATCCATCGCCAACTGCGTGATGCCTTCTACGTCGACGAGGATGGCTGGAAGCGCCAAGTGCTGGAGCAGGCCGGCCAAGCGGCGCGGCAAGCCCTTGCCGGGCTGGGCGAGTCTCAGGCACTGCCGGCGCGCGCGTCGAGGTAGCAGGCGGTGATGCACCGCGCCCCTTCGGGAGCGGAGCTGCCGGTCGGCCATGGGTTTTCCCTCGACGTCGAGACTAACGCCTCCAACCACTGCCGCTGCATGCGGGCAGGCCCAGTGGCTTGGGAAAACGCCGGGGGGATCGGATCAGCGGCCGGGCAGCATCGGCGTCAGGTGCAGGATGTTCAGCAGGTGCGGAACGCGTAGCGGGTAGCAGGCCTGCAGGCGCACCCGCGCCTCGGAGAGGGTCATCTGACGGGAGAACGAGCGCAGCACAGTCTTGCCCAGGCAGTGACCGTCCTGAAAATGCACGAGGAATTCATTCATGGCAAAGCGACAACGAGGAAACACGCACGAGGAGGCGCACAGGGCGCGAATAATAGCGGCTTCAGCGCGTTCATCGTTGCCATAAATCATCCTTTGCAGGAACTGTCCGACGGAACGCTTTGTCCGCCACCGGCCGAATCGACGACCGGAGGTGTCGGAAATGGCCTAGAGCCCGGAGGCATGCTCGTAAGAGTAGTCCAGGCGCAGAACGTTGTAGTCCAGGCGCATGCCGAAGGCGTGCATGAAGAAGGCCTCCAGCTGCAGCTCCAGCGAGCGCGAGGTCAGCGTGGCCAGGCGCGCGCCCTGGCGGCGCGTGCGGCGGTTCACGGCGGTGAATTCCTCGTGGACTATGCCCTGGGCGGCCGGGTCGGCAATCAGGCGATAGCAACTGTCCGGCAGGTCATCGCGCTGGGTGGCCGACAGGCTGAGCTCGGGGTGCCCTTCGGCATTGGTGATCAACTCCACGCAGCAGCGCAGACCTCGGTCGCGGGCGAAGCGCGAGGCCTCTTCGAAGGCCGGCAGGGCCTTCTGCAGGACCTGGATCTCGAAGGCGAGGAAGAATTGCTCGTCGAATTCAACGTCCTGGGTATCGCGGGGTGCCTGGTTCAACATCGCCGGCATCTCCTGTGTCGATGAAGCCATGAAACGTCCGGAAGCGACCGTCGGGATCGCCGAAGTTTCGTCATCGCGGCATTGCGAACACAACGCACACAGTCAGTCGGCAATGCCATTTGCCTGAACGAAAGGCCATCTCACTGAAGCCACGCAGGACTGTCAACGAGCATTTCCATATAAGGACGGCCCCTCGCAATAGCCAAGCGTTCACCTCGGAGAGGCGAGACCAGCCGGTGGCGCGATTAGCGTGGTAAACACAAGGTGTAATGAAGTCTTTACAGAGAATGGCCGCCCATCCTTGATTCGGATGGGCGGCCAGGACGGCTGTCTACTGCGCGTCACTCACCTTGAACGGTGAACTCGATGCGGCGGTTCTTGGCCCGGCCTTCATCCGTCGCGTTGTCGGCAATCGGCTTGCTGGAGCCGTAGCCTTTGGCGCTCAGCGAGGACGGTTGGACGCCCAGCTCCACCAGCTTCGCAACTACGGCGTCGGCACGTTTCTGGCTCATGTCCAGGTTGCCCTGGTCGGTACCGACGCTGTCACTATGGCCGCTCACCTCGATGTGCGTTCCCTGCGGGGCGGCCTTGATCGCTTCGGCGGCGCGGGAAAGGATTTCCAGGCTGTCGGCGGTGATCGCGTTGGAGTTGGTATTGAAGTAGACATTCATCAGGTTCAGCGCCTGAACCAGGTCCTGGGCACTGAAACCGGCTTGCAGTCCCGCCAAGGCTGCTGTCGCGCGCTCCCACAGGCCACTGATGGAGTAGCCGTTGAACAGCGTACGCAATTGCTGGCTGATGTCGAACCGCTTGTCTTCCGGCAGAGCCGATGTATCGATGGACAGCTCGTCGCCGTCGAAGCCGATCTTCAGGCCACTGGCATTGAGTTTCGGCAAGGCGGCGATGAGCCTGTCCAGCCAGTCGGCCGGCAAGGTCTGCGGTTCGACCTGGATATTGCCGGAGAGGTTGCCGGCGCCGAACTGGGCATTGAGCGCATCCCATAGCCGTTGCTTGTCCGCCTCACTCGCCAGGCGGCCATGAACGGTGATGTGGCCGTCCTGATTCGCCAACTGGAATTGAGCGGGCTCCGGTGCCGGCTGCACAGGCTCCTGGACGGCCGTTTCCTCCACCACCGGCGCAGGTACATTCTGCGTTACCGGAGCGGGGCTGGTGGGCGGGGTTTGCTGTGCCAGCAGAGCAGGGCGGCATTGGCTGATCGCCATGATGAACAGGGCGATCAGCAGGGCGAGAATCAGCCAGAACACCCAGCCCAATCCTTCGCGACGAGTTTGTTGAGGAGTTTCGTTTTCGCCGATAAGGACTGCCAGCGGCGCCGGCAGGGTGCCGGGGGTGGGGTATCTGCCGTCGGTGGTGATCAGCGCAACTAGCCTGGGTAGCGTTTCCGCACCTGCCATGTTGACCGCTCCCGGAGTCACACCGAGCAACTGGGCGATACGGTTGCTTTCCTGCTGGCCGAAACCTGCGCTGAACTGGTCGGGGTGCAGAACGTGGTCCGCTGGGTGGGCACCGATCCACGATTGCAACAGATCGCCAAGTCCAGCGTCCTCGAAGCGCTTCGTGAGCCCTGCGAAGCCGCCAGTGCGAGTGTTGACGAGCGAGTCCGCCAGCAGGCCGACAAAACGTCCGGCCTGGTTACCCATGCCCCGCTGGGCGGCCTGGTGAATGAGGGTGTCTAGCATCAGAATCTCCGTGGGAAAGGATGCCGGTCCGTGCTTGTGCCGCGGACCGTTTAGCTCGGCGCAATTCCGTGATGAGCCGAAAGCGGTCTCATTCTTGGTTGCACCACATGCCGAGTCAGTCAGTCATTTCCCATTTGGATCATCTTCATGCCGCAATTCGCCAGGCGCCGCGGGTTTCAGAACGAGAAGTCTTCCATCGTCAGGGCTGCGTCTCCACCGTCCGTGATCGTTTGCGCCAGCCCTGGCGCGCGTGTGAGGTAGTGCCCGGCATAGAACTGAGCAGTGCGCAGTTTGGCGCGGTAGAACGCGGTATCGCCGGTTGCCTCAGCCAGGCGCTGCCGGGCGACCTGGGCCGAGCAGGCCAACTGCCAGCCACCGCCGACGATACCGAACAGATCCAGCAGCGGGACCGAGCCCAGTGCAACCTGGCGTGGCTGCTCGGCATAGTGCTGGACGACGAACCGCACGGCATCGTCCAGGGCGTTGATCGCGGAGAAGAATCGGTGGCGGATGGCGGCCAGGGCCGGATCGTCATCCGGTAGCAGCCGCTGGACATCGCGCATGCGGGCGATCAGGGCGAATGCGGTGGCGCCCTTGTCACGGGCGATCTTGCGGCCGATCAGGTCGCTGGCCTGGATGCCGGTGGTGCCTTCGTAGATCGGCGTGATGCGGGCATCGCGCAGATGCTGAGCGGCGCCGGTCTCCTCGATGAAGCCCATGCCGCCGTGGACCTGCACGCCGAGGGAGGCGATATCCACGGCGTTCTCGGTGCACCAGCCCTTGAGCACCGGGATCATCAGCTCGACATAGGCCTGCCGCTCCCCGCGCACCAGGGCGTCGGGGTGGCCTTGGGCGAAGTCGGTGGCCAGTGCGACATCGCAGGCCAGGGCGCGCATGGCCTCGATCCGCGAGCGCATGGACATCAGCATGCGGCGTACGTCCGGATGGCGAATGATCGCGGCCTTGTCACGGCCGGGCACGCCGATCTCGCTGCCCTGCACGCGCAGCCGCGCGTAGGCTGCGGCGCGCTGGTAGGCACGTTCGGCCAGGCCGACGCCTTCGATCCCCACGGAGAAGCGGGCGGCATTCATCATGATGAACATGTATTCCAGGCCGCGATTCTCTTCCCCCACCAGCCAGCCCGTGGCACCGCCCTGGTCGCCGAACGCGAGCACGGCGGTCGGGCTGCCGTGGATGCCGAGCTTGTGTTCGATGGATACGCAGTGCACGTCATTGCGCTCGCCGGGGGCACCATCGGCATTCAGCAATACCTTTGGCACCACGAACAGCGAGATGCCTTTCACGCCTTCGGGGGCTCCGGGCACGCGGGCCAGCACCAGATGGACGATGTTGTCGGTGAGGTCGTGCTCGCCGTAGGTGATGAAGATCTTCTGCCCGAACAGCTTGTAGGTCCCGTCACCCTGCGGCTCGGCTCGGGTGCGCACGGCGGCGAGGTCGGAGCCGGCCTGGGGCTCGGTGAGGTTCATGGTGCCGGTCCACTCGCCACTGACCAGCCTGGGCAACCAGGTCTGCTTCAGTTCTTCGGAGCCACGCAGTTCGATGGCCTCGATGGCGCCGCGGGTCAACATCGGGCACAGGCCGAAGGCGACGTTGGCGGCATTCCACATCTCCTCGACCAGCGCCGACACCAGTCGCGGCGCACCCTGGCCGCCGAAGTCAGGCGGGCAGGAGAGGGCGTTCCAGCCATTGCTGGCGAACTTCCCGTAGGCGTCGCGCCAGCCGTCGGCGGTATGGACTGTGCCGTCATTCCACTTCGCGCCCTGGCGGTCTCCGATAGCGTTCAGCGGCGCCAGTACGCCCTGGGCGAAGCGGGCGGCCTCATTGAGGATCGCGTCGACCAGTTCGGCGCTCATGTCTTGCTGGTTGGGCAACTGTTTCAGGCTGTCGAGCAGTTGCAGCTCACGCAGGACGAACTGCATGTCGCGCAGCGGGGCGCTGTAATCACTCATGGTGAAACTCCTCTCCGGGGGGCGTGGCTGTTATCCCTGGCCGCGGCGAGGGAAACGTCGGTCACCAACGCTTGAGACCGATGCAAGGCGGCGAAGGTGCCGTCGTCGTGCGGCGCAGACCGTCAAGCCGTCCAGTGGCGGGCGCGCAGGATGCCGTCCAGGGTGCGGCTGATGGCGGTGCAGTTGCGCACCATCTCCATGCGCTCCCAGGTCGCCTGTTCACCCTCGCGCAGCAACTGGCGCAGCTCGCCCAGAGGCATGGGGGCCAGCAGCTTGAGCGGGTTGTGCCAACGCTTGCCGAGAAAAATGTTGATATCGGCGATGTAGTCCTGCACCAGCACGCTGTAGCTCAGGTGTTGCCAGCGGGCGAGGGTGGGATTGCGGATGCGCAGGTGGTCGCGGCCCAGCCGCAGCAGGTGGGTGGCGACGCCTTTGCTGAGGCGTATCTGCTGGTTGAACGCACTCTGCAACAGGTTCGGCTGGGCGTTCGGGTTGGGCGTGAAGAACAGCGCGGCGGGATTGGCCATGCTGGAGATGAAGTGATTCACCCCGTACAGGCGGCCCAGGCGCTTGGCGGGCAGATCGTCGAGGAAGGAACCGTCGATCCACTGTTGTTCCGGCAGGTAGGGCACTTGGACGCCCGCTGCATTCTTCGCCTGCAGCGTTACCGGCGGGTAGATGCCGGCAATGGCGCAGGAGGCCATGACCGCCGAGCGCACCAGGACCGTCGGCGCGGTGATGGCGTTGAGCAGGCGCGGCGCCTGGCGCGGCTCCAGCCCGGTGACGGTGATGTTCAGGTGGCGACCGCTGACCTTGTAGGCTTCGGCGAAGGTCAGGTCGGGAATCAGGCGCTCCAGGTAGCTGGCCAGGTCGCCGGCTTCCAGGGCGGGGCGGGTCCTCGGCCGGCGTTTGCCGGCCCGGCCTTCCGGATGCATCAGCAGGAGTTCCGGCTGCAGCTTGTCGAGCATTTCGCTATCGGCGTGGGTGCAGGCGATGGAGGCGAGGATGGAGCCGGCACTGGAGCCGGAGATGATGCTCGGCAACATGCCTTCCTCGAACAGTGCCTTGAGCACGCCGGCATGGAAGTAGCCCAATACTGCACCGCCGCTGAGCATCAGGGCGGAGCGGCCGAAGCACTGGCTGGCGCGGAGGAAGAAGTCCTTGCGCTCGTCCAGCGCGATGACACTCTCGTCGAGGGCGTCGATGGCCTGCAGTGCCAGGCAGACTTCCTCGATGTACTGGTGGATCAGGTGCTTGGTGCCCAGGTTGGCGCGGCCATAGAGCACGGCCTTGCCCATGCCGGCGAGGTTGCCGTGGATACCCTCGTTGAGGACGAACATGAGGTTCGCGTAGGCGCCGGCGTTGCGCATGCCGCGCAGGCGCTCCATGCGCTGTCGCACCGTGCGGTAATCGTAGTCGCTGGAAACTTCGTTGCCGCGCCAGTCGTCCATGCCGGTCGCGTGGTCGAGGGCGGCGGCGTGTTCCGCCCATTCCTGGTAGCTGTGGGCATGGTCCATCTTGTCGCTCAATTGCCGGACCGCTGACTTCTGCCTGAACATCGGGACTCTCCCTGTTCGCTGATGGATGACGGCGGCGCGCGGGGCGTCCCTGCTTTTCACGCGCCGCCGCAGTTTTACTCGGCGCTCGGCTCGGCCGGTTGCGAGGCGGGGCGCTTGCGCGGGGGCGCCGGGCGCTTCGTCGATTGGCTGGCCGCTTCGGCCCCGCGCTGGTGTGCCAGGGCCAGGTACTCCTCGGTCGATTCCTGAAGGCTTGCCATGTACACATCCATGTCCGGCAGCATCTGCCGGTCGGCCAGTACGCCGAGGATGATGTTGCCGTAGAGGCTGGTGATGCCGTGGCTCAGGCCCATGCCGTCGAACACCGGCACTATGGGGTAGGTGGCGAGGATCTCGGCGCCGGCGAAGTACTTCTTCTCCGCGCCGTTGGTCGGGCCGGGCACGTTGGTGATCAGGGTGTTCTGCAGGTGGAAGCGGCTCACGTAGCGGACCTGGTTCTGCAGCCAGCCGCCGAGCATGCGCATCGGCGCGGGCAGCACTTCGCCCATGGAGGTGATCAGCTCGTGCATCACTTCCTTGGCCAGCGGTGCGCCGCGCTGGGTGCGCTCGGTGATGGCCTGCAGGCGCAGTTGCGGATCGGCCATGTCGGTACCCATGCCGATCAGCATCATGGAGATCAGGTTGCCCATGTCGCGCCGGGCGCTTTCCGGACGCATCGCCACCGGGCACAGGGCGACCAGCGATTGCTCCACCGGCAGCGCCTCGCGCCGCAGCAGGTAGCGCCGTAGCCCCCCGGCGATGATGGCGATGATCACGTCGTTCAGGGTGGCGCCCTCGGCGCAGCGGCGGATCTGCTTGAGATCGGCGATCGGCCATTGGGTGGCGCCATAGCTGCGGTGTGGAGAAATCTGCGCGTTGAACAGCGTGCTGGGCACACGGTTCTGGTCCGGGCTGGCATCGCCGCGCAGCTGGGCCGCCAGTTGCAGGCTCTTGCGCGCGATGCTGAGGCTGGCCTTGGCGCTGCGCAGGGACTGGCCGAGCAGGCGCGGGACGGTCTTGGCCCACATCTGGGTGCGGGTGGGCAGGCGGTCGCTGACCGGCTGGCGGTAGGTGTTCTCGTCAAAGTCGATCTGGTCGTCCATCAGCAGGGTGGTGATCTCCACCCCCGACTTGCCATCGACATAGGCGTGGTGCAGCCGCAGCAGGAGCGCAAAGCTTCCCGGCGGCACGCCCTCGACGTTGTTCAGACCCTCGATGACGGTGATTTCCCAGGGGGCCCGTTCCATGTCCAGGGTCCGCGACATCGCCCGGGCGGTGAAGATGCACAGTTGCCGCCAGTCGCCCGGTTGCGGCAGGCCGACATGGCGGATGTGGTACTCCAGGTCGAAGTTCTTGTCTTCCAGCCAGTAGGGGTCGTCGAGCCGCAGCGGCGCGTGTTGCAGGCGGCGGCGGAACAGCGAGGTGCTGCTCAGGCGGCTGTTGATGTAGCGGATGATGTCCTTGTGCCGGACCAGGCCATTGAGTGCGGAGTTCTGATCGCAGATCCACAGGCCGCCGATGACCATCGGCTGATGGGGGGCATCGGAGTAGAAGAACTGTGCATCCATGGGGGTAAGTTGCTTCATGCCTTGTGTCCTGTGTCGAAGTGGCTCGCGTCAGGGAGTGACGATGTTGAACTGGGGAGCGGGGGTGTCGATCATTCCCAGGAAGACGCCCAGGGCCTTGCCGTCGCCGTCGAGCTTGATGTCGCCTTGTTTGATGGCGGTGGGGAAGTCCAGTTTGCGCAGGCTGATCTGGTCCAGCGTGGCCTTGGCCAGGGTGATGGTCACAGTGGGGCTGGCGTTCTTCTCGTTATCGCGATGGGTGAGCACGCCGTTGCGCAGCGTCACGGCATAGTCCCTGGCCAGATCGGTGAACACCCAATTCATCACCATGTCGTGGCCCTGGGCTTTATCCGAATCCAGGCGGATCGCCAGGAAATCGAAGAACTGTCCCGGCTCCATGCTTCTCACCACATCGGCCTTGGTGGCACCCGCGTCGTACTGCGGTACGCCGTTGCGCAGCTCCATGGCGCCCGTCAGGTAGATGTTGCGCCATAGGGCGTTCTCGGACTGGTAGCCCAATTGCTCCAGGGCATCGGCCTGCAGCTTCTTCGCCTCTTCGTTCTGCGGCTGGGCGAAGACCAGGTGGTTGCCCAAGGTGGCGGCCCAGCGGTAGTCGCCCTTGTCGATGGCGGCGCGGATCAGCTTGAGGACGGCATCGGCACCGCCCATCGCGTCGACGTAATGGGTGCCCGCATCCACCGGCGTCAGCGGGTCGAGGTTGGCCGGGTTGCCATCATAGAAGCCCAGGTAACGCTGGTAGACAGCGCGGGAGTTGTGGCTGAGCGAGCCGTAGTAACCGCGGGTGTACCACTTCTTCTCCAGGTCCCCCGGCAGCTTGTCCATCTTCTGGGCGATCTCGGTAGAGGTCAGGCCCTGGTTCATCAGGTGGACGGTACGGTCATTGAGGAAGGCGTACATGTCGCGCTGGTCGGCCAGCAGCGTACGGATGCGCTCACCGCCCCAGGTCGGCCAGTTGTGCGAGACGAACATGACATCGGTCTTGTCGCCGTAGCGTTCCAGGCTGGCATCCAGGTACTGCGACCAGGCCTTGGCGTCACGCACCAGCGCGCCGCGCGGTGTGAGAATGTTATGCATCATCTGCGTGCTGTTCTCGGACATGCACAGCGCGCGATGCTGCGGGAAGTAGAAGTTCATTTCCGCCGGCGCTTCGGTGCCGGGGGTGAGCTGGAACTCGATCTCGATATCGCCGACGGTGTGGGTTTCGTATTCCTTCTGGATCAGGTCCGTCGGCGCGATCAGGGTGAAGGTGCCGCCCGAGGGCAGCGCCTTGCCCATGCCGATGTCGACCTGCCCGCGTTCGCCGCGCGGCAGGAAGGTGCCGAACTGGAACTGCGAGCGGCGGCTCATGGCGTTGCCGACGAAGATGTTCTCGCTGATGGCATGTTCCATGAAACCGGACGGCGCAAAGATCTTCACTTTGCCGCTCTTCACGTCGGCGTCGTCGACGATGCCGCGCACGCCACCGAAGTGATCGCCGTGGCTGTGGCTGTAGCCGACGCCAACGATGGGCTTCCTGGGGCGGTGCTGATAGTAGAGGTCCAGCGCGTTACGCGCGGTCTCGGCATACATCAGCGGATCGATGATGAACAGCCCGTCCTTGCCTTCGACGATGGTCATGTTGGCCACGTCCATCCCGCGCAACTGGTAGATGCCGTCCGCCACCTGGAACAGGCCCGCATGGTTGTTCAGCTGGGCAGTGCGCCAGAGGCTCGGGTTGACCGTCTCCGGCGCCTGGTCCTTGTCGAGGAAGTCGTGGGCCTGAGAGTCCCAGATCACCTTGCCCGCCGCATTCTTCACCTGGCCCTTGTAGGGCGCGACGAGTCCCCGCGTGACCGACTCGTAGTCGGTACGGTCGCTGAAAGGCAGCACCTTCAGCACTGCGGCGTTCTTCTGTGCGGTGATCGGGCTGGCCGGCTGGCTACCGTTGGGGTCGCCTGCTTGCAGAGGCAGGCTCGCGCTGGCGGCGATGAGGCCGGCCAGCAACGTCGAGGGCAGGGTGATCCGGGTCTTCATGCGGGACTCCGTGTTCTTGTTGTTTTTTTCGATGAGGGTAAGCGGCGTGGCGGTTATTGCAGGTTCCCGGCCACGGCAACGGTTTGCGCGGTGATGTAGTTCGATTCCGGCGAGCAGAACAGGTACACCGCGTCGGCCGCCTCCTGCACCGTGCCCGGGCGCCCCAGCGGATTGCGCTGGGCGAAGGATTTGGCGACCTCGGGGCTGATGCCCACGCGAATATCGCGGCCATCGATGCTCACCGTCGCGCCTGCATGGGCATCGGCACGGGTCATGCGGGTCTCGATGAAGCCGAAGGCCACGGCGTTGACGTTGACCTTGAAGCGCCCCCACTCGCGGGCCAGTGCGCGGGTCATGCCGGCCACGCCGGCCTTGGCGCCGCTGTAGTTGAGCTGGCCGGCATTGCCGTTGAGGGCCGACACCGAGGAGATGTTCACCACCTTGCGGAACACTTCTTTACCGGCCTCGGCCTCGGCCTGGGCCTGCGCCTTGATGATCGGATAGGCCGCGCGGAAGATGCGGAAGGGCGCGGTCATGTGGCAGTCGAGAATGGCGTACCACTGCTCGTCGCTCATCTTCTGCACCACGTCGTCCCAGGTGTAGCCGGCGTTGTTGACGATGATGTCGATAGCCTTGAAGTGCTCCATCGCGGTGCGGATGTAGCGCTCGGCGAAGTCCGGTGCGCTGACGTTGCCGTGGCAGATCGCCGCCTGGCCGCCCAGGTCGCGGATCATCGCGGCGGTTTCCTGCGCGGGCTCCAGATCCAGGTCATTGATCACGATGCGCGCGCCTTCGCTGGCCAGCTTCAGGGCGATGGCCTGGCCGATGCCGCGTCCGGAACCGGTGACCAATGCCACCTTGCCGTCGAGTTTTGCCATGTGCTTGTTCCTCACTGCAGGGCGACGATGGCGTCGCCGACGATCTTGGTTTCGCCGTATTGGTTGGCGGTCTGGATTTCCAGCTTCACGCGACGCTCACCGTCGGCCTCGAACTTCTCCACCACCTTGCCGGTACAGGTGATCTGGTGGCCAAGATGGGTGATGCCGGCGAAGCGCACGCCGAAGCTGCGCAACTGACGTTGATCGACCCATTGGGTGAGCAGCCGGCCCAGATAGGCCATGGACAGCATGCCGTGTGCGAACACGTCGACCATGCCGGCCTTGCGCGCGTAGTCGATGTCGATGTGGATCGGGTTGTGGTCGCCCGAGGCCCCGGCGAACAGGGCCAGGGTGGTGCGGTTGATCGGTGCCAGGGTCAGTGGCGGCAGGCTGTCGCCAACCTGGACGGAATCGAAGCGGATTGTGCTCATGAGTGGTCTCCGGTTCAGCCGTTGCGATGGACGAGGGTGGTGCGCAGGGTCGCCACGTGCTCGCCGCGCTGGTTGGTCACCTTCGACTCGCGCACCACGAAGCTCAGCGCGCCGCCTTTCTTGTCGTAGATGTCGGTGATGCGCACGTCGTAGTGCAGGGTGTCACCGGCGTAGGCCATGCGGTGGTAGGTGAAGGACTCTTCGCCGTGCAGGATGCGCGAGGAAATGATCCCCAGCTCATCGCGCCAGGCCTGGTTCGGCATCTGGAAGGCGAGGGAGAACAGAAAGGTCGGCGGCAGCGGCAGGGCAGGGTGTCCCGCATCGCGCGCCGCCTGCTCGTCGAGATAGATCGGGTTGGTTTCGCCGATGCTCTTGGCGAAGAAGCGCAACTGGCCAGCTTCGGCGGTAGCGCTGAAGGACGGCAGGACTTTGCCGATGTGTTTCTTGTCGATCATCTGGTAGGCGCTCCGACGTCAGTTCTTCTGGTACACGGTGACCACCCCGGCACCACCCAGGCCGAGGTTGTGCTGCACGGCGATGCGGGCGTTCTCCACCTGGCGATCACCGGCGCTGCCGCGCAACTGGTGGGTCAGCTCGTAGCATTGCGCTAGGCCGGTAGCGCCCAGCGGGTGGCCCTTGGAGAGCAGACCGCCGGACGGATTGACCACCCACTTGCCGCCATAGGTGTTGTCGCCGTCGTTCACCAGTTTCTCGCCTTCGCCCTCGGCACACAGGCCGAGGCCTTCGTAGGTCAGCAGTTCGTTCTGGGCGAAGCAGTCGTGCAGTTCGATGACGTCGATATCGTTCACGCCGATACCGGCCTGCGCGTAGGCCTGCTGCGCGGCGAGGCGGGTGACCTCGAAGCCGACCACACGGATCATGTCGCGCGTTTCGAAGGAGGCGGGGATGTCGGTGGCCATGGACTGGCCGGCGATCAGTACGTCGGTGCGCAGGCCATGTTTTTTCGCGAAAGCTTCGGAAACCACGATGGCCGCGGCGGCGCCACAGGTGGGTGGGCAGGCCATCAGACGGGTCAGCACGCCGGGCCAGAGCACCACGTCGTTCATCACCTGCTCGGTGGTGACCACGTTGCGGAACACCGCCAACGGGTTGCGCGCGGCGTGGCGACTGGCCTTGGCACGGATGGCGGCGAAGGTTTCCAGCTTGGTGCCGTACTTCTGCATGTGCGCGCGGCCGGCGCCGGCGAACTGGCGAATGGCGTTGCTCGGTACATCGACACCAGTCACCAGTTCGCTGACAACGGCGTTGGCGCGCTCCAGCGCCGCCGGGCGGTCCGTCCAGGCGGACTTCAGGGCGCCGGGGTTCATCTGCTCGAAGCCGACCGCCAGGGCGCAATCCACGGCGCCGCTGGCGACAGCCTGGCGGGCGAGGAACAGGGCGGAAGAACCGGTGGCGCAGTTGTTGTTGACGTTGAGTACCGGAATGCCGGTCATGCCGGCGTGGTACACGGCTTTCTGGCCACAACAGGAGTCGCCATAGACGTAGCCGGCGTAGGCCTGTTGTACCAGGCGATAGTCGATGCCGGCATCGCTCAGCGCCTGTTGGATCGCCTGGGCCGCCATGACGTCATAGAAGTCGCTGGTGCCGGGTTTCTTGAACTGGATCATGCCGACGCCGGCGACGAATGCTTTCTGGCTCATGGTTGTTGTCCTTGTGTGATCAGAGCTTGCGCGAGATGAGTTCACGCATGACTTCGCTGGTGCCGCCGTAGATGCGGTTGACGCGCATGTCGACGAAGGCGCGGGCCACCGGGTACTCGAGCATGTAGCCGTAGCCGCCATGCAGCTGGACCATCTCGTCCAGCGCCTTGCCCAGGGTTTCGGTGGCGAACAGCTTGGCGATCGCCGCCTCTTCCAGGGTCAGGCGGCGACGCATGTGCTCGCCCAGGTAGTGATCGATCATCAGGCGCACGGCGGTGGCCTGGGCCTTGATGTCGGCGAGCTTGAAACGGGTGTTCTGGAAGTCCCAGACGGTCTGGCCGAAGGCCTTGCGGCTCTTCACGTATTCCAGGGTGTGTTCGAGCACGGTCTCCAGCCGGGCGGCGGCGGAAACGGCGATGGAGAAGCGCTCCTGCGGCAGCTCGCCCATCAGGTAGGCGAAGCCCTTGCCTTCTTCGCCCAGACGGTTGCCGACCGGTACGCGCACGTTGTCGAAGTACAGCTCGGCGGTGTCCTGGGCGTGCTGGCCGACCTTGTCCAGCTTGCGGCCACGCTGGAAGCCCGGACGGTCGGTTTCCACCGCGATCAGGCTGATGCCCTTGGAGCCGGCGTCCGGGTCGGTCTTGCAGACCACGATGACCAGGTCGGCGGTCAAACCATTGCTGATGAAGGTCTTGCTGCCATTGATGACGTACTCGTCGCCGTCACGGATGGCGCTGGTACGCACCGCCTTGAGGTCGCTGCCGGTGCCCGGTTCGGTCATGGCGATGGCGAGGATCAGCTCCCCGGAGCAGGCACCGGGCAGCCAGCGCTGTTTCTGCTCTTCGCTGCCGCAGCGGGCGATGTAGGGGGCAATGATGTCCGAGTGCATGCCCAGGCCGTTGCCGGACAGCCCGGCCCGGTTGAACTCCTCGTTGTACACCGCGCTATGGCCGAAATCGCCGCCGCCGCCGCCGTATTCCACGGGCAGAGTGATGCACAGCAGCCCTTCGCGGCCGGCCTTCAGCCAGATATCACGGTCCCATTGCCCGGCCTGGTTCCAGGCTTCCTGGCGTGGCACGCATTCGCGCTCGAAAAAGCGTCGCACCGTGGTGCGGAAGATCTCATGGTCGTCGCGGAAGACGCTGCGCTCGATATGCACGGAAGGCTCCTGACTGCCCGACCGGCGCCGCCGGTCACTGTTGTCGTATTGCGCGAAAGGGCGCGATGGTTCGTTACGTTAGGGGTGGGCGCCGGGTGGCTACTCCACCCAGGCTGGGTGGCTCAGTCGCGGTCCCAGTCGTAGCGCGACGGCTCGCCGCGCAGGAAGGCGGAGACTGCTTCGTCGTGATAAGGCGCAGTGGAGGCGACGCCCTGGGCCAGGCCTTCCAGTTCGGCCATGGCGTTCCAGTTCGTCTCGTAGCTTTGGTTGAGCAGGCGCTTGCTCATGGCGATGGCATCGCGGGGCGAGGTCAGGAAGCGACGGGCCAGAGAGTGAGCCGCGGCGGGCAGTTCTTCCTGGGTGTGGATCGAATGAACGATGCCCAAGTCGCGGGCCTCTTCGATCGAGACGCGGCGGGCGCTGAATAGCAGCTCCTTGGCCTTTTGCAGGCCGACCGCTCGGGGCAGTGTGTAGAGCGCGCCGGAGTCCGGCACCAGGCCAAGCTTGGCGAAGGGCATGCAAAACGAGGCACGGTTGGAGGCGACGATGAAATCCGCCAGCAGGGCAATGGCGAATCCGGCGCCGTAGGCTGGCCCGTCGACGGCGGCGATCACCGGGATCTCCAGGCCGCGCAGGCGCTCCAACCAGCCATGCAGGCGGCGGATGCGCAGGCGCATGGCGTTGGCCGAGTTGACTTCCGGGTCGGTGCTGACCTGGCGTTCCTTCAGCGACTTGATATCGCCACCGGCGCAGAAACTGCCACCGGAGCCGGTGATGATCAGCGCGCGCAGGCTACGGTCGGCTTCCACGCGGTCGAGCATGTCGGCGTAGTCTTCGCGCAGGTCCAGCGAGAGTGCGTTGCGCGCGGCGGGTTTCTGGTGGGTGAAGGTGGCGATGCCGTCGGCAATGGCCAGCTGGGACTCGCGAAACTCGATCACTTCGGTGCTCATGGCGGATCCTCGGGAAAGGTTCCAGCCATGCTCGGCTGCGTTGCAGCCGGGGCCCGCCCCCCCCCGGGGCCCTGATCCGGCA
>OGQD01000219.1_pt1 | contig 47969 bp, 50 predicted proteins | sample 1553091 | NCBI WGS metagenome assembly OGQD01 (sample SAMEA2580290, study PRJEB22360) | human gut metagenome | biome: human gut; feature: human-associated habitat; material: faeces | place: Denmark | collected 2008/2010
ACCAGTGACGCCACGGGTATGAACCGTGTGCTCTAACCAACTGAGCTACACCGCCAAAATGGTGCCCACAAGCAGACTCGAACTGCTGACCTCTTCGTTACCAACGAAGTGCTCTACCTGCTGAGCTATATGGGCGAGATGGTGGGAGTGCAAGGATTCGAACCTTGGAAGGCTGAGCCAACGGATTTACAGTCCGTCCCATTTGACCGCTCTGGAACACTCCCGAATTCGCTTGTAATCATGTGCAATTTTCAAGCTGCTGCTCGGCTCGAACGTTGTTTCCGTTCAAGCGAGCAAGGGAATAATACGCTAGGTATCCACCCCGTGTCAACACTTTACACGCCCCCGGGCATGTCCATATGGCATCTTATTTCACATACCTTTTCCGATGAATTCAAAACCCCAGGTCAGTAGCATTTTATTCCTGCGTGCTGCGATGCAATAAAACGGCCGATCTGGGGTCAGATCGGCCGTTTCTCAAAAACTTTTTTCAAAAATATTTTTCAGCTTTTGTGCAATTTAGCAGTCAGCTTCCAGGTACGAATCGAACTCATCGGTAACTTCCTTGGACGGGGCCTTGGTAAGAAGTGAAACCACAATGATGGCAATGAGGCTCAGCACAAAGGCAGGCAAAAGCTCGTATACCGCAAAGAAGCCACCCAGCGGTTTTATGAACGTATGCCATATCAACACCGTTATGGCGCCAGTAAGCATACCCGCCAAGGCGCCCTGCAAATTAGTTCGGCGCCAATAGAGGCTCATGATGATAAGCGGTCCGAACGAAGCACCAAAGCCCGCCCATGCGTACGAAACAACTTGGAAGATAGACGAATTCTCGTCGAGCGCAATGACAATACCGAATAAGAGAACGGCAACCAGAGTAAGTCGGGCCACGATCATCACCTGAGAGTCGGTAGCGTCCTTCTTTATTAGTCCCCTATAGATGTTCTCCGCCACTGCCGAACCAGAAATGAGCAAGTAGGAAGATGAAGACGACATCGATGCCGCAAAAATGCCCGAAACCACAAGGCCACACATAAAGGAAGGCAAAATCATATTAGAGAGAACGATGAAGATGCTCTCCGCACTTGCCTGCGTTAGGAATTCCGTAGGAATAACTGCTCGACCAATAAGGCCAATAGAAACCGCACTGAACAAGGAGATAACAACCCATACCGTTGCAATGCGACGAGACTTACGCAGCTCGCAAGAATGAGTAGCACTCATGAAGCGGATAAGAACCTGAGGCATACCAAAGTATCCCAATCCCCATGCCAAGCCAGAAACGATGGTGACAGCACCGTAAGACCCCGCTTCGCCGAACAGCGGCATTCCGCCTTCAACTACCTGTTTACCGCTTTCGTCCAAGATGGGCGTTGCGATCTCGGTGCCCGAAAGGAAGCCAGGTATCGATTGCAAGAATGCAACCGTATTGTCGACACCACCAGCAGCCGTGATGGAACCAACCAGAACAACCACCAGAGCACAAATCATAATGCTGCCCTGAATAAGGTCGGTGGTGCAAACGGAAAGATATCCGCCCACAAACGTGTAGAGAAATACGATTAAGGCGCCAAGAACCATCATGGTTGCGTAATCAAGACCGAACAGCGTAGCAAACAGCTTGCCGCACGTTACGAAACAACTGCCTACATAGATAGAGAAGAACAGCAGGATAACCAATGCAGAAATGGTCATAAGGATGTTCTTGGAATCGTGGAATCGATTTGAGAAGTAATCAGGAAGCGTAATGGAGTTGTTGGCAACCTGAGAGTATTTACGCAAACGCTTAGAGACAAACAGCCAATTCAGGTAGGTACCAATCGCCAAGCCGATAGCCGTCCACATCGCGTCAGACGCACCAGTGAAATAGGCCACACCGGGAAGACCCATAAGCAGCCAACCCGACATGTCGGATGCCTCAGCAGAAAGAGCAGTGAGCCACGGGCCGAGCCTGCGCCCTCCTAAGAAGTAGTTCTCCGTTGATTGGTTCGACTTCTTCGCATACACGAAGCCGATAACCACGACAACGATGAAGTAGAGGAGCATTGCAAGCAATACCCAGAAATCGTGAGATACCATACCGTTCGCTTTCCGTTTTCCCATGCTGAGCAAAAACCCAGCGGCTTCACCTATCGCTGCGATAGAAACACAGCACTACGCACTTTAGTACGCAATAGTGACGGATTATACGACAAGCATGATTCGATTGGGTTAACGGAGTGCTAGAACGGCTTTTTCGGTAGCGGAACCCTAACAGTTGCGCTTCAGCCAAACACGCAGTTCGTTTTCCATGCGCTCGAACTCCACTTTGGTTCTTTCGTTGGAGTCTGCTTCGTGTTACGAGCTACTTAATAATAGTTAAACAATGAGCAGGTAATTTGCGTGAGCAAAAATAAGAAGCCATCGATAATTGTCAGTTCATCCCATCAAATTCCAGCTTTTGACCTCAAACCACCTTCATCGATTTCGTTAATTTAAAAATAATCAAATATGTAGTTAAAATTAAGAAACCATTGCTTGTTCTTAATTAATAGGCAAGTTATTAATAAGCCATGCATTTCAGAAGAGCTGAAGTGCATGGCACATTGAGATTTTCATAGCGAATGCGCACGAATCGCAATCACCGCAAACAGGAACAATACCTCAATGCGGTATCAACGAATTCCGTAACAGTCTTCGATTGAGCAATGCGAGCGTTTGAGCAAAGATACATTTGGTGGAAGTCGCGAGGAGCTTCCAAAATCCGAACCAACTTTACGTCCTGATCATAGGAATCAAGGATCCAGGAACGACAAGCTATCGCCATAATATCGGGGTTTCCAACCACCATCGATGCCAAAGTGATCTCATCCGAGTAAAGGCAGTCGATAGTAAGGTCGTAATCCTTTACTAAATTAGTAAGCTCCGCGCCGAGTGGACCCGTCAAGTTATAGGAAATTAAATAATGGTCCATCAGCTCTTTCAGGGATATTTCATCTCGGGAAGCAAGTGGGTGCAAACGATTCACAACGAGGACGGCCTCTTGGGTCCAACAGGGGTCAAACCTTATATCGGGATCTTCGCCCATCGTTCCAGCAAAGGCCACATCAACTACTCCCCTCTTTATCTTTTCAATAAGCGCCGGGGTCGACGATTGATCAACCTTGACCAAAACAGCACCGTGAGTACGAACCCTGAATTGATTGATGATGCGAGACCAGTCTTTACTCTGAGCCGAAAAGACGGTGCCAACCACTATCTCTCGCTGAGATCCGAACTGCTTTTCCTTCAGCATCTTCAACCCATTGTTCAAAAAACGTAGTGAGGCATCAACATACTCGTAAAACGACTCGCCTTCACTGGTTAGCGCAACCGTACCCCTTTTCTTCTCGATCAAAGGAGCGCCAACCTCCTGCTCGAGCTTTCCCAAAGCAAGAGACAACGTCGAAGGCGTAATCGACAATTTTTCGGCAGTCGCACTCCTGCTCCGAAGCTCAACGAGCGTTTTGAAGTAATTCAGATGGTCAAGATTCATGATCCCCTCCCCAACCATGCGGCAAATACGGGTGGTTTAAAAAGAATTGTCCTTTAGTCGCCAAAGCATTTTCGCATTCGATATGAAATCGCTCTATGAAGCACACGCAATGCGCCCACGCTTGGCGCTCACCCGATACCAAGCTTAATGCAAGGAGGAAGTAATGAGGGGACTAGAGGGAATAAAGGTCGTTGAACTCACGAGCTATGTAGCGGCTCCAGCATGCCCAAGGATCCTTGGAGAAATGGGCGCAACCATCTTCAAGATTGAGCCTGCCTCTGGAGACGAATACCGAACAAACGGACCGGGCTTCGGCATGGAGAAAACCGATACCGATGATCCAGCATTCGATTATGCATCGATGAATAAAACATTCGTAAGCATCAATCTTAAGAGCGAAAAAGGCTCTGAGCTTATGCACAAAATGCTTGACGATGCAGACATTATGGTCACAAGCTTCAGGGACAAAGCCCTTGTTAAATTAGGCCTTGATTGGGAAAGCATCCATAAAAAGCATCCGCATCTGGTTTGGGGTCAAATGCGCGGTTACGGCGAATACGGCCCCGACAGGAACACGAAAGGCTTCGACGCAACGGCATATGCAGCACGTGGAGGATGGTTTGCCTGCCTGCCCCAAGCCGGAGAAGGTTACCAGCCCATCAACTGGCCAGCCGCAATGGGCGATTGGAACGCTTCCCTTGCCCTAACTGCAGGACTGCTCGCAGCACTCGCACGCAAAGACCGCACGGGTGAAGGGGACAAGGTCACCGTAACCCTACATCATTGTTCGCTTTGGCCTATGCAGATGATGCTTGGATCAACGCAGTTCGGCGACACTTGGCCAAAATCGCGCTACAACGTCACTTGTCCCACCAACAATACTTACCAAAGCAAAGATGGCGTTTGGTTCATTATCTGCTATGGAAGCTATGACATTTTCTACGATCACACCATGAGGACCATTGGTCTCGACAACCTTGTTGGAGACAAGCGCTACAACAAAGCAGCCGAAATCAACAATGGGTCGGGGAAGAACTCGGAAGTCGTCCATATTCTCGAAGACCAATTCCTCACCAAAACATGGGCTGAATGGGAACCCATTTTCAAAGCGAACGAAATCCCATACGAGAAGCTCTATCTGCCGCAGGACATCTTAGAAGACGAAGAAGTTTACGCAAGCGACATCCTGAGAAAGGTCAAATACGACGCATTCGGCGAAAAGGTAATACCAACCTCACCCATCAGGCTCGACAGCATCGGAGACCCAATTCTTCGCAAAAGCAGGCCCATCGGATACGACACCGCAGCTGTAATGACCGAGTACGGCTACTCAGATGAGGAAATCCGAGAACTCGATGGCGAAGCCGTCACCTGCTATCACGGACCTAGCCTACCCGATTCAGTGTTCGAACCCAGCTACGGTCCCCGTTCAAAAATGGACTAATGTTTTTGGTCTTTATGGCTTGGTGGCCGCAGTGGGGGATGAGCCAAAGGGCTTTTGCGGTTGCTAAGCCATGGACATAGCAACCACGCAAGGAGGAGGAAAAATGGCAACCGAAAAAATCGCCCGACAGGGCCTCACGGTCCGCCACGTTGGCGTTGTGGTAACCATGGCGCTAACATTGCTAACCGCTGTTGGCATTGTGTTTACGGCAGCAGGCCTATGTTACAGGCCAGTATCGCAACACTTCGGCGTTCAGACATCACAAGTCTCGCTATACATCACGTTCGTTTATTTGGGCCAGTGCATCGGCGCTGCCCCAATGGCAAAACTGTTCGACAAGTTCAACGCTAAAACAGTATGCGTTGTAGCAGCCCTGATGGTAGTTATCCCCTACATGGGATTCTGTGTATACCCTGCGATTTGGTGCTACTGGGTAGCGGGCTTCATTATCGGACTTGGCCTTGTATGCGTTGAATTCACGATGACTGCAGGCATCTTAAGCCGCTGGTTCCACACTAATTACGGCACCGTAACCGGCATTGTATTTGCAATGACCGGCGTTGGCGGAGTCGTTTGGAACATCATTGGACAATTCGTACTTGGTCCCGACCTTCAAGGCTGGAGAACCCTGTACATGGTATTCGGCATCGCAATCGCCATTGGCACGATTCCCTTTATCGCAATCTTTGTTAAGCGCACCCCTCAGGAGTGCGGAACCCTTCCCTATGGTATGCCACTCGATGCCGCAGCAATGGAAGCTGAACTGGCAGAAGAAGCAGACAGAAAAGCAATCCAAGAACCCGGATTTGCGGCTAAAGACGTGTTGAAGATGCCATTCTTCTGGACCCTTGTTCTAGGCGCCGGCCTGCTGAACACAATCACAACGATGTCTCAGCTCTTTGCGACTTACGTTCAGTTCCTTGGCCACGAAGGCTGGGAAGGCCAAGCCCTGGTCGCACTGCTGCTCCTTTCGGGCACTCTTGAAGCGTTCGCAAGCGCAGGCCAGGGAGGCGGAAAGGTCCTGATTGGCTTTATCGAATCTCGGTCGGTATTGATTGCGCAAATCATTGGCTACGCTGGCGGCGTAATTGGTCTATGCATGATGTGGTGGCTTCCTAAGCTGTTTGGCGAAGCAGGCATCTGGCCCATGTTCTGCGGTGGCCTTTTCTATGGACTTGCCTACGCATGTTCCACGGCAATGCTTCCGTTCATCGTTCGCGAAGTATTTGGTGGTCGAGATTTCGACAAGATCTACTCTTGGATGATCATGATCTTCAATGGCATTGGCGCACTCGGGGCAACTGGCTGGGCGCTCGTATCTGAAACCTTCGGCTGGGACGGCTTCTTCATCGGCGGCATTATCGTCCTGACCATCACTTTCGGATTGCTTGGCTACACATGGATAGCCGGTGACAAGGCACGACGCAAGACCTGGTTCAAGAGCGACGCTGAACTTACCGCCGAAGCGCATAAGGAAGGAATCGGCGCTTAACCTTCGTGCCGCCCACATTGCTGGGCGCTAATCCCCCACCACCTTCGTACCGTTCAAAAAGATCCGCTGCGTCCCAACAACCAACCGGACGCAGCGGATCCTGAAAGGGCAGTGAATAAAATGATTGATTTCAACCTTTTGTGCAACATCCTCAGCCCCGGCATCTTCGTGATTCTTGCTGGAGGACTGATAACGGGATATGACACTGCCACACTCATTGTCATTGGCGTTATAGGCTATTCCCTTGTCTTCCTTATGAGACGACTCGCAAAAAGGCAAAGAAAGCAGTAGCGCTGAAAACCTAATCAATCCCCCAACAACCCAATAACCCAATACGTTGAAACCGCTATAAAAGCACCGAAATGGAGGTGCCTAGGTTCTTATTGCCCAAATTCGATTCAAAAGGAGATCCCCATGCAAAAGCCATTTGAAGACCTAATCGTTCTAGATCTGTCACGCTACCTTCTGGGAGCATACACCAGCCTCTTTTTTGCCGACCTGGGGGCACAGGTCATCAAGGTGGAGGACACCAAGACTGGTGATTTAGTTCGTGGAGAAATGCCTATAGTCAACGGCGAGAGCTACTATCACTACGCGCTCAACAGAAACAAGGGGAGCATATCCCTTAATTTAAAGGACCAAGAAGTGCTTGAGCGTTTTTACCAGCTTGTAGCTCGTGCAGATGTCCTTGTCGAAAACTATCGCCCTGGAGTATCCAAGCGACTGAAGATCGACTTCGAAACACTCCATCGCATTAATCCCGATCTTGTCTATGTGTCTTTTTCGGCCTACGGCCAAAATGACCCACGCAGTCTTGACGCCCTTCACGATATCAACATCGTCGCAAAAACAGGTTATTACGATCTAACGGACGGTGCTGTTGCCTTGCTGCAGCCATCAGATCTCGCCGCTGCAATGGTGGGAATACAGGGGGCTTTAACGGGGCTCATCGCTCGAGACAAAGCAGGGGGAACCCATGTCGATGTCTCGATGTACGATTCGCTTCTTTGGTGGAATGCAATGCTCGATAGCCGCTGGTTCTTCTACGGCAAAACACTTACTTCAGACATGAGAGAATATCCGTCGGTCGGCTACAACGTCTACCGAACAAAAGACGGAAGGATGATATCTTTCGGGCTTTACGAAAATAAGTTCTGGAACGAGTTTTGCGATGACATCGGCAGGCCGGATCTATATGACACTCTGAAGGACACTCCTAAGCAAAATCCCACCGCATATCAAGCGATTGTAGATTTCGCAGCGTCGATGACCTTCAAAGAATGGGAAAGCTGGCTAGCGGATAAAACCTACGCTATCGCACCGTGTCTCAACAAAAGCGAAGCAATAGATCTCGCCATTAGGACAAACCCTCAAACCATTAACTACGTTAACTACCCCCGATTTGGCACTGCATTGCAGACAAACACACCGCATATCGTTGGAAACATGCACTCGAGTTTAGCCGAATCATATGAGCCCGCTTTGCTTGGCGAATCAACCCGAAGCGTTCTTTCGTGGGTCGGCGCATCCACGAAAGAGATCAATGCCATGGTTGAAAGAGGCGCGGTCATCTGCGCAGATGACGACGATTCACTCGAAGCAAGTGCCTAGCCCTCTTACCTTCGCAATGCACTCAATTGCGATTCTCTCCTTTATAGCGCGCCGACGATCCCCCCCCTGATCCCGATAGTCGGCGCGCATCTCTATTTTCGCAAAGCACACCTCGGCCAATTGTTCATAGAGCCCATTATCAAGAATGATTCGATTGGGTTAACAGAGTGCTGAGACGGCTTTTTCGGTAAAGAAACCCTAACAGTTGCGCTTCAACCAAACACGCAGTTCGTTTTCCATGCGCTCGAACTCCGCTTTGGTTCTTTCGTTGGAAAAGCCCTCTTTTAGGCCCAAAGGATTCTTTGCAATTTCGAAAATTTCGCCCTGCTCCGCCAGAATCCTACGGCTCTCGGCATAGGTAAGCTCAAAAGCGAAACAGAGGAAGCCCACAACGTAATCGGCAGGGAAAACTCGATCGTTGCGCTTTACGCAACGGCGGCCATCAAACGCTTCGAGCACCGAAGAAGAAAGCCTGCTTTGACGCAACGCATCGAGGGAAACGCCCAAAATAGTATCCACATCGCTGAGGCTGACGGTGTGAAGAATGTCCAGCTTATCGGCATCGCGCACAATGTTACAGAAACGCCGCGTTCTATCAGGCAAATCATCGGGAAGGCGATAGTCGCCATGAGCAGCTATCGCGGCGCGGATCAGCTGATCTTCCTTGGATCCCTCGACAAAATCCCTCATGCGCACCTTGCCAGGGGCAAGCCCAGCGAAAAGGGCTATGCCAGGATTTCGGTGCGCAACCCGCCCGCCAGGCGATTCAGAGGCTACTTCGAATGGAGGCATCCCAGTAGGCTGGCTAAACAGCACTTCTGCCCCCAATTTGGCATGGTTGGTTGAACGCGCATCCGAAAACGTACCCCAACGGCGCAGTTGCTCGAATCGACCCATATCATGCAGCAGCCCAATTGTCCACGCCAGGTCAAGATCATCCTGCTTCAAACCATTGCTCTCGGCAATCCGCTCGCACAAACCGGCAACCCTCTTTGAGTGCTCGATCTTCAACATTATGCGCTGATTGCAAGAATCATACGCCTCGACGTAATCCGAAAATGCCCGTAGGACTTTGCTGCGATCGATTTCCATTTCAGCCCTCTTTCTTTCTCCCTAAGCTTACTCTTGCTCGAACCACAAAACCGCAGAAACACGCAGCTTCGATCGATGGCATTTTCCGTGCCAGAATACAAAAAGCGCGCCCCCGCAGGAACGCGCTTGATAAGTGCTTGCTAGGTTGGCGCTTATGCCTCGAGGAGCTTTTCCACGGAAGCAAGCTTAACGCAGCATACGAATACATTCAGTGCCGACTCAAGCTCTTCCAGCGGAGGAAGCGTAGGAGCGATGCGGATGTTGGAATCCTTAGGATCGTTCTTGTAAGGATAGGTAGCGCCAGCACCCGTCATGGTAACGCCAGCTTCCTTGGCCATAGCAACAATATGTTTTGCAGTTCCTTCGGGAGCATCAAACGAAACGAAGTAACCGCCGCGGGGATTGCTCCAAGAGCCACAACCCGTGCCAGCCAGACCCTCTTCCAGCATCTTCAGAACCAGCTCAAACTTCGGACGAATGATGGAAGCATGCTTTGCCATGTGGGCAGCGATTCCATCGGCGTCTTTAAGGAAGCGAACATGACGCATCTGGTTCAACTTGTCGTGACCGATGGTCTGGACGCCCATACGCTTCTTGATTTCAGCAACGTTTTCCGGGCTTGCAGCCATAGCGGCAACGCCTGCACCAGGGAACGTTACCTTGGAAGTGGAAGCAAACTTGAAATAGCGGTTGGGGTTACCAGCCTCAACGCAAGCCTTGGCAATATCAAGAAGCTGATCCTGCTGTGCCGCATCGTCATAAAGATGATGCACGGTATAGGCGTTATCCCAGAAAATACGGAAATCTTCAGCGGCGCATTTCATGGAAGCAAGTCGACGCACTACCTCATCGGAATAGGTAACGCCGCCAGGATTGGAGTACTTGGGAACGCACCAAATGCCCTTGAATGCCGAATCGTTGGCAACCAGTTCCTCGACGGCGTCCATATTGGGGCCTTCGTCGGTCATGGGAACGGTAACCATCTCAATGCCAAACGCCTCGGTAACGCCGAAGTGGCGATCGTAACCAGGAACAGGGCAAACAAACTTTACCTTATCCAGCTGGCTCCAAGGAGTGGCACCAAGCGTGCCGAACACCCAGCAACGCATGATGGTGTCATACATGATGTTCAAGCTGGAATTGCCGAAAACAATGGTGTTATCTGCTTCGTCATCGAGCATGGAAGCCATGAGCTTCTTGGCCTCCGGCAGACCATCAACTACGCCATAGTTGCGAATGTCAGTACCGTTTTCAGCCTTGCAATCATCGGAAGAAGGCAGGATGTCCAGCATAGGCATGCTCAAATCGAGCTGATCGGAGCCCGGCTTACCGCGCGCCATATTCAGGGACAGACCCTGAGCCTTATAGGTTTCGTATTCTTCGGTGAGTGCGGTTTTGAGCGTGGTAAGCTCTTCCTTCCCCAGTTCCGCGTAAGTGGGCATCATGCTTCCTTCCATCTGCCTTACAAAGCGACTGCATCTTGCATCCGCTAGGTCTACCAATCTTTTTCAGTATAGGTGTTGCCTGCGTCACTCGCAAAAGAAGTCGCACTATTGGGCCTCAGGCGCAACGCTCCGCATCATATTAAGGGTGGGCGGCAACTTCCCTCTTTGTTAGAAACATCTCATTTCAGAGATTGCACAATCATCGTACTTATTGCCTTCGTACACCGAATCGATCCTCAGCATAATTGAAGAAGCGCTTACCGCCGGAAAACTAATCGACTGAACCACTCGATACGAATCGGCAAGCGTTACCTGCGCTACCACCTCACCTGAATCAGTGATCAAAGACACCTGCTTCGGGCGCGCATTCTTGTAATAAATGTCGGTAGATTTACCGTAACCAGCTACCAATTCCAAACAGCTTACCGTCGCCTTGCCACCAGAAGCACGAGATATCGTTACGCTCTGGCCTGCCCCTGAGCCGGAAGAACCCTCAACCCAGGCAGTGCTCCAATCCCCATCGCTTAAGTTGCTTGCAATATACGTGCCGTATTCGCTCGCGGGAAGAACCGAAGAGGCGGAATAGCTGTTCAACGGGCACGTGTTCATCTCCCCAGAAAAGCCCGACAACGCGCGAACCGAAACTTCGGTCTGCGCTGAAGAGCTCTCCTTCTTGGAAGCAACAGAGGAATCAGAGCTCTTAGAGTCATGAGAAGATGCGCTGCCGTCAGAATCATGAGTCTGCTGCTGCGATGCAACATTGGCAGAGGATGCCTCCCCTTCATCCGAAGAGGGACGCATGAACAAAACCAAGCAAACGATAACCACCAACGCAGCGGCAAGAGCCACAGAAAGAACAATCACCGCTCTGTTGACCGGTTTCTTGCTTGCCGCGGCGGAAGCAGGTGAGACGGATGTTTGGCCCACGGCTTCCTGTTGGCAACCAGGCTCTGGGGCAGAACTCTGAGACAAGCCGCAATGCACACAGAACTTGTCTTCGTCTTCCAATTCCGACCCACAGTGAATGCAGTATTTCACGAAAGAACCTCCCGAACAGCACTAGGAATGTCCTTGGGCGCCGAGACGCATGCCGACGCCATTGCCAGCTCTTCATCGTCGCCGAAACCATACGTGCACCCGATGAAGGGAATATTTGCTTTCATAGCCACTTCCCCATCGTGGAAGCGGTCGCCCACCATTACACGAGGAACAGCATGACGTTCCGCCACTTGCTGATATATCTGCCATTTTGGCATTTCGCCAAAATCTTCAGCACAATAATAGACATCAAACCAGGTGTCCAGCCCAAACATCGCACGATGCACCTCACAATAGCGGGTGCGGCAATTGCTGATAAATGCGAGTTCATAGCCATCCGAGCAGAGCTCATCGAGCATTTCGGGTACCCCTGGGAACAATCGAGCCTTACCTTCCTCGGCAAGGCGGTCCATTTCATTTCCCACGATTTCCGCTGCCTGACGCCATATTGCTTCAGGAAGGTTGGGAGCAAACGTGGTCCACATGGCTTCTGTGGTCCAACCCAACCACCTGCCGATCCATTCATCGGTAAATTCTTGCGGCAGCATGTGACCTTCGGAAACCAGCCAGGCATACGCTTTGCGAAATGCAGGACCATAGATTGCCATGCTGTCATGCAGGGTTCCGTCGAAATCGAAGAACACCGTTCCTTTAACGCTGGTGCCACCAGCGAGCTCAATAGCATTTTTTGCCCATAGGGAATCTTTCAGAACAGCGCGACCCACGCCCACTAAATCGGCTTGGCCCCTGTCCAGCACGCGCTCGGCGCCTTCAAGGGTTCTTACGCCTCCGGTCACAATAACGGGGACCGCAACCGCTTCGCGGATAGCAGCTGAATCTTCGCCAAAATAGCCTTCGGTCTTAGAGCCGTCACCGCGGTAGCCGCATAAACCACCCGATATATCCAGCAGATCGACTCCCGCATTTTCGAATATCTTACATGCCGCAACAGCATCTTCCCTTGTTGCTCCACCTTCTTCATAATCACAGGCGCCCAAGCGAAGCGCCAACAGATAATCGGAGCCCACCTCATTACGGACCGTCTCAATGACCTGGCAATGCAGGCGAGTACGCCCCGCTATGCTCGCACCCGAATAGTCGTCCGTGCGCTTATTGGTTATCGGGGAATAGAACTGACTCAAAAGGTATCCATGCGCCGAATGGATCTCGACACCATCGAAGCCAGCTTCTTTGGCGCGACGCGCCGCAGACGCAAAGTCGGCAATAACCTGGTCGATTTCTTGCTGGGTCATAGCATGCGCCTGCACCGCCTCCCCTCTTGTTGTGGTGTAGGGCATTGCACTTGGAGCGGGCGCTGTCAGGGATTCACCGCCCAAAGCAGAAATGGACTTACCACCAGCATGGTTGATCTGTGCAATCACCTTGCAACCATTGCGGTGGATGACCTCAACGAGCCTTTTTAGACCAGGAATGTCATCGTCCGAAGAAAAAGAAACCTGCCCTTTGCTTGCCTGGCCTTCTTTACTGATATAGCTGTGCTCAGCGACCACCAAGCCAAAGTAGCCGCCCTTCGTCTTTTCGTTGTAATACTCGCACAGGGCATCGCTCACTTTGCCCTGCCCCTCCGATTTCTCGGTAGCCATCGGGGGCATTACCAAACGGTTGCGTAGTCTGACTTTCCCCAGAGGAAGAGGGTGAACCAACAAAGACATATCAGCTCCTTCGTTGCAGCAGCGAAATACTATTAATACAGGATACTTGTTGCCGTGTTTCAAGACAAAAAACGACCCCAACTCCTACGATGAGCTGCACCCTTTTCTTAAATATCGTGAAATGGGTGCGTGCCCACAACGGAGCGGGGTCGTTGCCGAATTTGACGTTACGCCTCGATCGTCTTGATGAGGTTAACCATTTCGATGGCGCTCGTTGCGCAGTCAAAGCCCTTGTTGCCGGCCTTCGTGCCGGCACGCTCAATTGCCTGCTCGATGGTGTCGGTGGTTACTACGCCGAAGAGCACAGGCACGCCGGTCTTCAGGCCAACCTGAGCAACGCCCTTGGCGGCCTCATTGCAGACCAGGTCGTAGTGAGACGTTGCGCCACGGATTACCGCACCCAGGCAGATAACAGCATCGTACTTGCCCGATTCGGCCATCTTCTGGGCAACCAGCGGAATCTCAAATGCGCCGGGAACCCACGCGATGTCCACGTCTTCATCCTTGACATCGTGACGAAGCAGACCATCCATTGCGCCACCGATCAGCTTTGAAGTGATGAACTCGTTGAAACGAGCAGCCACAATGCCAACCTTGATGCCCTCAGATACGAGCTTTCCTTCGAGAGTGTTCATATGCGTTTCCTTTCGCTATCCCCAGCGTTTTGACGCCTGGGGCTAATTCCATCCAATTCGGGATGCAATCCCCTATTGCCTACAGGCAGTTCCGTTATTCCTCGACGCTTTCGAGAATATGGCCCATCTTTTCCTTCTTCGTTTTCAGGTAGAAGCGGTCATGGTCGGTCGCAGGCATCTGAATCGGCACACGATCGGTGATTTCGAGACCGAACTCGGAGAGCTGATAAACCTTATCGGGGTTATTGGTCAGAAGACGCATGGTCTTCACGCCCAAATCGCGCAGGATCTGCGCGCCGATGAAGTACTCGCGTTCATCTCCCTTGAAGCCCAGTGCAAGATTTGCTTCAAGCGTATCCATACCCTTGTCTTGCAGCTCGTAAGCGCGAAGCTTGTTTACCAGGCCGATGCCACGACCTTCCTGACGCATGTACAGAACTACGCCACGGCCCTCTTCGTTAACCGCGCGCATAGCGGAAGCGAACTGATCACCGCAATCGCAGCGCAAGGAACCGAATGCATCGCCGGTGAGGCATTCCGAGTGAACGCGAACCAGCAGATCTTCCCCATCGGCGATATCGCCTTTAACCAGAGCAACATGGTGCTCGCCATTGAGCTTATTGATGTAAGCGTATGCACGGAAGTCGCCATACTTGGTGGGCATCTTGGTATCAGCCACACGCTCTACGAGTTTATCGTGTTTCTTGCGATAATCCTGAAGTGCCTTAATCGAGATGAACTTCAAATCCCACTTCTCGGCAAGCTCGATAAGTTCGGGGGTACGCATCATCGTGCCGTCATCGCGCATGATCTCGCAGCACAAGCCGCACTCCTTCAAGCCAGCAAGACGCATGAGGTCTACCGTTGCCTCGGTGTGGCCATTGCGCTCAAGGACGCCGTTAGGCTTTGCCATCAGCGGGAACATGTGGCCAGGACGACGAAAATCCTCAGGACGAGCATTCTCATCAACGCACTTTCGAGCCGTATAGCCACGTTCCTCAGCAGAAATGCCGGTCGTGGTGTCAACGTGATCGATCGAAACAGTAAATGCCGTTTCATGATTGTCGGTATTGGTGGTTACCATCTGAGGGAACATGAGCTTACGGCACAGATCGATGCTCATGGGCATGCAGATCAGGCCCTTTGCATATTTCGCCATGAAATTCACGTTTTCGGTTGTAGCGAATTCTGCGGCGCAGATAAAATCGCCCTCGTTTTCGCGATCAGGATCATCGGTGCACAAGATCACCTTTCCCTGGCGAAGATCTTCCAAAGCCTCTTCAATGGTACTGAACTGGAACATTGCTATCCTCTCATGCCTCCCACACCGCAATGGGGGAAGCGATTGTCCTGTTTTGCTATAGGAGCCCAGCCGCTAAAAGCCGTTGCTCAACAGAAATTCTTTCGTGATACCGCCCTGCTTTTGCGATGCGGCGCCATTTGCCTTCTCGACATAGGGACTCACTGCCGAAGCGGATTGACGGACTGTTTCGCCTGCAAGCTCCGGCGAACAAGCCAGAAGGCGTTCGACATATTTGCCAACACAGTCGTTTTCAAGATTCACCACATCGCCCACATGTTTGGTGACCAAATTGGTCTGAGCCCGTGTGTGCGGAATGATGGAAACGCTGAAGCCCTCAGAGTCGACTTTCGCAACAGTAAGGCTGATGCCATCTATGGCAATAGAGCCTTTTTCAACAATAAAGCGAAGGATGGAAGCGTCGCATCCGATGCGATACCACACGGCATTGTCATCCTCGTCGATGCTTTTCACGGTACCCACGCCGTCGATATGACCCGAAACGATATGACCGCCGAAACGTCCACCAGCAAGCATGGCGCGCTCCAGGTTCACGGGACTTCCCGGGCGCAGCGCACCCAAAGACGAACGGTTCAGGGTTTCGTGCATGACATCGGCCGAAAAGCTGCTGCGCGTAAAACCGGTTACGGTAAGGCAAACACCATTGGTTGCAATGCTGTCACCCAGATGAACATCCTCAAGCACCTTCGAAGCTGCAACGGTAAGCACGCAGGAATGGGCGCCTTTGCGAATGGAGGCCACTTTGCCCACTTCTTCCACAATGCCGGTGAACATTTACCTCACCTCGCATTCAATGAGCAGATCTCGACCGAGCTGTGTCACCTTTGGATCGGACAGCTCAATGGCGTACTTGGGAGCCTCGACACCTAAGCCCCCTACTGGGCTCGGCGCTGCTGCACCGCCGAAGATCTTCGGGGCTACGTATGCCTGCACGCAAGAAACCACCTCATAGGCCAAAACCGACCAGTTGATTTCTGCGCCACCTTCGACAATCACGCTATCGATACCAAGCTCTCCGAGCTTTTCCATTAGGATCTCGATGTCGACATGGCCTGCCGCCTCGGGAACCACGATGATGTCACATTCACGCTCACGATACGGCAGGTGCTTTTTCAGATCGCGTTCGCAGGTTGCTATGTACGTGGGGATCTCTGCAGCCGTCCTCACCACCTGAGAATCGAGTGGCGTACGTAACCGCGTGTCGCAAATGATGCGGATAGGGTTCGAGCAACGGGGCTTGAAGGTGCCGAATCCACGCAGAGTAGAGTCGGCGCAACCCTCCAGGTCGGCTTCAAAAGCAGCCTCGTCTTCCGCCATTTCCCTTTCAAGCAGATCCTCAAAATCGGATTCATCAACCACTTGCAGCTCTTCTACGTCGGAAGATTCAAAGCTGTCCAATCGGCAGGTAAGCAACGGATCGTCCTTGATAACGGTGTTGACACCCACCATGATAGCGGCATAGCGTTGACGATCTGCATGAACGCGCTTGCGAGCCTCCTCGCCCGTAATCCACTTCGATTTGCCGCTCCTTGTGGCGATCTTGCCATCTAGTGTCATCGCGTACTTCAAGATGACATAGGGTTTTCCCGTTTCAATGTAATGGAAAAACGCTCGGTTGATTTCTTGGCATTCCTCAACCAAGACACCCTGAACAACTTCGATACCTGCCGCCTGGAGCTGGGCAACGCCGCCGCCATCAACCTTGGGGTTGGGATCAGGGGCGCCCATAACCACTCGAGCGATGCCTGCCTCAATCAGCGCTTCAGTGCACGGGGGAGTTTTGCCGGTATGGCAACAAGGCTCGAGCGTTACGTAGATAGTTGCACCTTCGGTAGCTTCACCTCGTTGGCGGCAATCGGCAAGAGCCTGACGCTCAGCATGGAGTTCGCCAAAAGCGGGATGCCAGCCTTCGCCGATAATTCGACCATCGCGTACCACAACTGCTCCAACAAGAGGGTTGGGATTGACCCACCCGGCACCGCGCATAGCAAGCTCCAAAGCTCGCTGCATGTACTCCTCGTCAGTCAAGGAACTGCACCTCCTTTCATATTCGTTGTCGCGAATACCATCTTGAGTGGGTAAGCGACGAACGAAGATGCATCCTGTATGAAAAAAGCCCTGGAACATAGCGTTCCAGGGCTTTCACATGACAAACAAGCACGGCCAAACGACCGATCCGATTCATCGTCTTCTTTCATCCGGACTGTAACCGTTGGCTCTGGATTTTCACCAGATCAGCCTTGCTTGCACAAGGGTCGCGGGCTTCGCAATTGCTTCCTTACAGAAGATTTCGCGCTACCGCCAGTGAGGAGTTTCACCTCGCCCTGAAGACCGTATTCATTTTCCATTGGTTACTATAGCGCACTACAGTGCCCCGTCAAGAAAAAAAAAGCCGCGAGATTGTGCATCTCGCGGCTTAGTTAGACAGCCTTACTTGGGAATCAGCTTAGCCCAAGCACTGCGCTTACAGATCCTTTGAGCCTTCTACACGACCCTCAAGGTAAGCCCAGAAATCATCAACGTCTTGCTGGATCTCTTCCAACAGAGCTTCGTTGCCAGGCTTGAAGAGGTGCTTGAAGCGACCCTGAGGCTTCAGGAAGTCCTTTACGGGAATAAGGTTCTTATCGCGAACCGGAGTGAGCTTCCACTTGCCGTTCTCAACCTCGAACAAAGGCCAGAACTTGGAGTTTACCGCCATGCGGCAAATCTCTGCGGTCATGCTGGAATCGATGCGCCAGCCACGGGGGCAAGGTGCCATAACGTTCAAGAAAGCAGGACCGTCAACGGCAATTGCCTTTTCCGCCTTGCTTACCAGGTCACGCCAGTTGCCTACGGTTGCCTGAGCAACATAGGGAACACCATGGGCTGCCATGATGGAGGTAAGATCCTTGCGCTTCTGGGGCTTGCCCTGCTGCTCCTTACCAACCTCAGACGTAGTTGCCCATGCACCCTTAGGGGTTGCAGAAGAACGCTGAATGCCCGTGTTCATGTATGCGCCGTTGTCGTAGCAGACATACACGATATCGTGACCACGCTCCATAGCGCCAGACAGAGACTGCAAACCAATGTCGTAGGTGCCACCGTCGCCGCCGAAGGCAACGAACTTGATCTTCTTGTCAGCAGGGATCTTTCCTGCACGCTGAAGGCCCTTGTAGGCTGCCTCAACGCCAGAAATAGTTGCGCCCGCATTTGCAAATGCATTGTGAATGAACGGAACGTTCCACGCGTTGTCGGGATAGATGGAAGTAGACACTTCCAGGCAGCCCGTTGCCGAGCAGCACACAACGTCGTAGTCATTGCGGCCCATGAGGACCTGACGCACTGCCATAGATGCGCCACAACCGCCACACAGGCGATGGCCAGGAGCCAAGTCGTCGGGGCGGGCAGAAAGTTGCTTGATGTTTGCCATTGGATGCCCCTTACTCTTCGATGCCGAGATACTTGATGGAACCGTCGCCCTCGCCCGCAGCGCGCGCCTCAAGGTCAGAGAACACGGTGTTCATCTGCTCGAGGGTGATGTCTGCGCCGCCAAGGCCCACAACGTAATCGTTGACAAGAGCGTCAACCCCATTTGCGTGGAAGGCAGAGCGGACCTCGAGCGCCAAAGGAGCATGCGGGGAACCATAGGAATCGGAGCGATCCAAAACAGCCACAGCCTTAGCGTTTTTGCAAGCTTCAGCAATCTGCTTTGCAGGGAACGGACGGAAGATGCGAGGACGAACAACACCGACCTTTTTGCCCTGCTCGCGCAGCTTGCGGGCCTGGAAACGAGCATTGCCTGCGCAAGAGCCCAAAACAACGATGATGAAATCAGCGTCTTCGGTACCCCATGCATCAACCAGCTCGAACGGACGACCCGTGATTTCAGCCCATTCCTTGCCATGGCGTTCAAAAGCTTCCATGGCATTGTCGAGCGCGTGACGCTCGGTGAGCTTGTACTTCATGTAGCCGTTGCCAAGCGTTGCAAACATGCCTTGGCCAACAGGATTTTCGGTATCGAGAAGAGGGTACTTCGGCTCGTAATTGCCTACGAAATCTTTTACTACCTGATCTTCTTCCATCACGCAGCAATCCATAGCATGCGTGGTAACAAAGCCATCGAGAGTGGTGAGAACGGGAAGCAGAACATTGGGATCTTCGGCAACCTTGAACGCAATGATGGTGTTGTCGTAAGCCTCCTGAGCGGTTTCGGCAAACATCATGCCCCAACCGCAGTCACGAGCGCTCATGATGTCGGAATGATCGCCGTGGATGTTAATAGGAGCAGAAAGCGCACGATTGGCGTTTGCCATAACGATGGGGCAACGCATGCCGGACGCAATGTGCAGTTCCTCCCACATGTAGGCCAAGCCCTGGGAGCTTGTCGCGGTTGCAACACGTGCACCAGCAGCAGATGCACCAATACATGCGGAAAGCGCGGAATGCTCGGATTCGGTGGGAACGTATTCGGTGGTTACCTTTCCGTCTGCAACGAACTTCGCATAGCCCTCAACAATGGTGGTCTGAGGAGTAATGGGGTATGCCGCCATAACATCGGGATTAACCTGACGGAAGGCATCTGCCACCATCTGGTTACCCGTAGCGGAGAACATCTTCTTTTCTGCCATGGTTACTCCCCCTTCGCTTCCTGCTCCTGGGCTTCAGCCTCGGAGATAAGCTCGAGTGCACCGAATTTGCACTCCTGAACGCAAACGCCGCAGCCCTTGCAATGGAACAGGTCGATGCCCGTCATTGCGCCGTCTTTAACCTCAATAGAGGAATCGGGGCAGTAAGCCCAGCACAGCATGCAGTTGGAGCATTTCTCGGAATCCCAGATAGGACGATTGGAGCGCCAACCGCCGGTGTAGCAGTTGGTTGACGTACCACCTTCGGGGCATACATAACCGGTCGGGAACTCTTCGGGCTTCCAGTTTTCGTAATTGGAGCCATCAAACTGGTACTTGGACATTACTCTTGCACCTCCTGATAAGCGCGCTCAACGGAGGCGAGGTTTGCGTCGATCATTTCCTGGGAGAACTTCTTGCCGAAGGTGATAACCAGGCGTTCCTTGACCTTTTCGACCGGGAAAAGACCCGTGATCTTAGCCAATGCGCCTACGATCGGGGTATTGGGCATGTCCTTCTTGATGGTTGCAAGCGCAATGCCCGAAGCATCAACTACAGCAACACGCATGCTTTCGGGAGCGCCTACCGCTGCACGGGCTTCAGCAGCCGTCATTGTGGTGTTGAATAGGAGGATACCGTCTTCGGGCATACCTTCCATTACGTCCGTAGAAGCCAACAGGGTGTCATCCATGATGATGACAATGTCGGGATTCTGAATGTTGTTGTGAACCTCGATGGGATCACTGGATACACGCGTATACGCCTTCAGGGGTGCTCCCGTACGCTCCGGGCCATATTCGGGCATAGCCTGGATGTAGTTGCCCTGCAGCAGTGCCGTGTCCGCGACAAGCTTCGCCGCCGTAACCGCACCTTGGCCAGCACGTGCATGCCAGCGGATTTCGGTCAACTGTGACATACCTCTCCTCTCGCTTAAGGTTTGCTTTTTAGAAAGCTTCTTAATTGTACCGACCACACGTTTTCGCCCTGGAGGGTTTCCGAACGTGTTAGATATAGCTCGGTAGACGGAATTCGGCAGTTGCCACTGGTTGGGTTGTCGGGGCGAACGGCAGGTAATCGAAATTAGTACCCTTTTAGTACCTCGCAAAAAACTCGATATTCTTTTTCCCAATTGAAAAACGGACCAAACAAGACAAGCTCATCTGATCCGTTGATTCGTTCAATGCAATCAAGGCAACTTCACGAGCCTCACATTGCTATACGACGCTGCACTACAGGACCTAACACTTATGTCCAGAACTCAACCATTTCAATGAGATCTTGGTAAGCCCATGCGTATACATCGGAATACCAACCGGTTTCAGGTATGAAACAAATCAGGGTGGAGTACAGCAAACTCAGGAACACCAATACCCCCAGGACGCGAAGGAAGAGGTGATGCGCAAGCACCTTGGGTACCGCAGAGCTTCCCACCTTCAGCTCTACACCACGATCATCGTTCTCTTTATCAGGAGCCAGGGCATCATTCGCGATGAAACAAAGCAAAATAGAGGGAATCAACATCAGGATGCTGTAGTCGGCGGTATAGCGCTGCAGAATACCCGCCATCTGAGCATCAAGACAAGCAACGATCAGCGCAGATGCCAGCATGGTCATCACGACGCTGGCAACGGTATGGGTAGAACGTTCCCTAATACGATAGGAAAGGATCGGCTTGGCAAATGCCAGCACCCACAAAATAGGCAAGCAGACCAAAATACCGCCAAACGTCACTTCCTTGATGGTTTGGCCCAAGTACGTAGTATCAAATGTAGTGGGCTGAAGCCAAGGGAATACGCCAGTAGTAGTGGGGGTTTGCAGGAAATAAGCGAACAAAGCTGGCAGCAAACGACCAGCGTTCATGCCTCGCTGCGTCATGTCGTTTACTGTAAGGTTGTAATTTGCTCCAAAATCGAAGAATGAGCCAAAGCGCGCACGGTTGTACATCATGATGCCAGCGGCAACAACAAAATACGGCGCTATAAGACATGCAAATTCCTTTGAGCCCTTCTTGGTGAACAGGTGCTTTTCGGTAATGAACTTGCGCCAGAACAGCGGGAACGCTAGCAACGAGAAAATAAGGAACTGAGGACGACACGCAACCACAAGGGCCATGCACAGAGACCCAGCGAGATACCATCCTGCTGCTCTTTCCGTTGACCGCCCGTGAAGCCAAAAATACAAACCCCATACCGTAAATGCCAAGGCCATCGCAATTGGAAGCGAATAGAACGTTGGGAACTTCACTAGATACAGCATGCCCGAACAGGCCACCAAAGGCATTTGCAGCAATAAGAATAAGCCTAAGCTAACACGCTTAAAATGATGTCGCGCAAAACGATCCATCAGAGCTGTTACACCCAGCACGAACATAATGCAAGCGATTAAAACGCCAATCGCAGTTGGGAAACTCGACCCTGTAAGTAAGTAGAACGGCAAATAGAACAGGAGCACTGGCAACACGCCGAAATACACATAGTAATGACCCTCGTAGTACGCCACGTCGAACAAGTACGACTCACCCGTCTGCTTCTGCAATTCATCGCGCGCACCCTTGTCGTAGGGATTGTCCATGTCTACCAGCCATTGAGGGGGCTCCACTTCCAAATACAGCTGGCCATCAGCCATAGCCTTTGCGAGCTCAGCATATTGCTGGGCATTGTCTCCACCAACCTTATAGGTGTTTACGATGCTATGGCCGTCCCAGGATCCCGAATTGTAATCAGCCGTAGCAATACCGACCTGGTTTGATCCAAGCAAAAGATATGCAGTGAGAACGAAAACCTCACAAGCTGTTGCCAACACGATGCATGCGCGGGAAAATCTCGGATGCTCCTTAACACGGCACCGATAAATGCTCGAGCCAGGTCGAAACACATAAAGCAAAAGCAGAACGGTAAACGTCAGGAAATAGCGAAGGCCATTGAACTCAAAGGGCTGACGCTCATTGATGACAACCGTATTGAGAACAACGGGGTATCGTGCATCATCGTTCACGATTTCGATACGCAGGTTCTGAATTGTGCCTGAGCTCTCAAGGTACAGATACTGACTTTGCTCGCTATACGTTGAAATGTCTATTTCAGGAACGCCAAAGGTATATTCCGTCGTTGAAAAATAGGTTTCATGCGCAGCGTCGGTAAAGCTGATTTTGACCTTAAGGTTCTGAGCTGGCTGCGAATTATCGAAATCAAGGTGGATATTATTCACCACTTTGTTGAGATCGTAAAAATCTACAGCAGTCTTCGACTCAGTAAACTTGTACTGTTCGCTATGTCCCAATCCGAAATTTGACGTACCCGTATCGTTGGCATCAAGGCTAATGCGATCAGATAAATTGATCGGCTCATAGGTAGCTGATCGAAAATAGTTCATATTGAACAAGAAGATTTCGAGGAGCAGCGCAACAACCGCGACCACGAAAATACGGGATAGCGCATGTTTGATTCGGCCTCGATTGGCTTTGGCGAGGTCTATGCAGTCAAGTGCAATGTCTTCAATAGGTTTCATAGCGAATCATTTTACAAGATACGCACGCACCATATTGGTTACGCACTACTCTTTCAGAAGAAGCTCGAGAATAAAAAATCCCCGCATCAAATGATGCGGGGACATATTGAGGCGCTTGCTTACAAGCCGAGCGTGGAAACGATTGCGTCGAATACCACCTGAGGATCACGATCGCCATCGATCTCCTTCAGGAGTTCGCAACCGCGGTAGTAGTCGATGAGCGGAGCAGTGGAGCTCTCGTAGACATCAAGGCGATTACGTACCGTTGCCTCGTTGTCGTCGTCACGCTGATACATTTCGCCATTGCACTTGGGGCAAGTAGCGTCAGCGTCGGAACCGATGTAACCGCAGTCACGACACATACGACGAGAGGTGAGACGCTTGATGATAACTTCCTTATCAACATCAACAAGAAGTGCAGCATCAAGAGGACGCTCGAGGGAAGAAAGTTCCGAATCAAGCGCAACAGCCTGAGTAGACGTGCGAGGGAAGCCGTCAAGGATGAAGCCATCGGCAGTGTCCGCGTCCTGGAGACGCTCTTTTACGAGGCCGATTACAACTTCATCGGGCACAAGATCGCCAGCATCCATGTACTTCTTAGCCTCAAGACCAAGAGGAGTCTGGTTCTTAACGGCAGCACGAAGCATGTCGCCGGTGGAGATATGAGCAAAGCCATACTTCTCTACCAGCTTTGCAGCCTGAGTGCCCTTACCAGCGCCCGGCGCGCCCAGCAAAACGATATTCATGGAAATGTTCCTTTCGTAACACGATAGAAATCGATCAATCTATTTTAACAAATTGGAGCGGATTAAGAGCAAAGTGGCTTCAGTCATAAAAGAAAGGCGGCTGATTGCCGCCTTTCTTTTTACTTGAAGAATCCGTCGTAGTTGTACATTTTCAACTGCGATTCGATCTTATTCATAGTGTCCAAAGCAACACCGATCATGATGAGAATCGAGGTACCGCCAAACGCCTGAATCAAAGAATTGTTCGTAAAGTAGAACAATATTGAAGGAATAACCGCAATAGCTGCGATGAAAATCGCACCCGGAAGCGTAACCCTGTGCAGGACATCCTTGATGTACTGCACGGTATTCTGACCAGGACGAATACCAGGAATAAACCCGCCCTGACGCTGAAGGTTTTCCGCAGTGTCTTCAGGATTGAAAACAATCGAAGTGTAGAAGTATGCGAAGAACACAATGAGCAGCGCAGTGAGGATCCAGTTCACCCAACCTGCCGAAATAGCATTGGCAGCCATGGTGAGCCAATCAACATTGAACAAAGCAGCGATCTGCGCAGGGAAATAAATCAAGCAGCTTGCAAAGATGATAGGAATAACACCTGCAGCGTTGATCTTGATGGGAAGATAAGAGCTCTGACCGCCCATAACCTTACGACCCTGAACGCGCTTTGCATAACTAATTGGGATACGACGCTGAGCACGCTCCACGAAGATAATCGCAGGGATGCAAAGCAGTACCACAACCAAAATGAGGACGGTTACTGCAATGCCCATACCCATATCTGCATTCAGGTTGATCGACGAGAAGATCGCCGACGGAACCGAAGAGATGATAGACACGAAGATGATCAGCGACATGCCATTGCCAACACCATGCTGAGTGATGAGCTCGCCCATCCACATGATCAAAGCAGTGCCAACTACTAGAGTGAACACTACCAAGATGTCAGTGACGACCTCGGGAACAGCGGTGCTAAAAACAACACCATAAGCCTCAGACTTGAAGAGGAAAAGGTAACCAATAGCGTTGATCAAGCCCAGACCAAGCGTAAGGTAACGCGTAACCTGAGTGATGCGACGCCTGCCCGTTTCGCCCTCTTTAGCCCAGCGGCCTACGGCAGGGATAACACCTTGCATCAACTGCATAATGATAGATGCAGTGATGTACGGCATAATACCCAGTGCAAATACCGAGAAGTTCGACAGGGCACCGCCAGTGAAAAGGTCGAGCATAACCATCGAGACACCCTGCTGAGAAAAAGAATCAGCAAATGCCTGGAATGGAATGCCCGGCACCGGCAGGTAAGCGCCGAATCGGTAAAGCACCAAGATGCCAAGAGTGAACAGGATTTTATTCCTGAGCTCAGGTACCTTGAACGCCTGTACGAGGGAACTTAGCAAGGCTCTTCGACCTTTCCGCCAGCTGCCTCGATCTTAGCCTTTGCGGAAGCGGAAACCTTGTCAACCTTAACGGTTACAGCCTTGGTGATTTCGCCGTCGCCCAGAACCTTAACAAGATCGGTGGAGTGCTTGATGATGCCCTTAGCTACAAGGGATTCACCGTCTACTACTTCGCCAGCTTCGTAGTACTTCTCGATACGGCTAACGTTAACGGGAAGGTACTCAACATGGTTGATGTTGCGGAAGCCAGGGAGCTTAGGAAGACGACGAGCCAGAGGAGTCTGGCCACCTTCGAAGCCGTTGCCCTTACCGCCACCAGAACGAGACTTCTGACCGTTCAAACCACGACCAGCGGTCTTGCCGGTGCCAGATGCGGGACCGCGACCTACGCGCTTGCGGCTGTGACGAGAACCCTCTGCGGGCTTCAGATCCTTAAGTTCCATGTTTTCTGTTTCTCCTTTTTTACGCTGTCTCTACCCCACTGCTTGGAATAGAGGTCGGCAGCTCGCCGCCGACGAACTTACAAACTAGATCATTATGCCATAGGTTGAAATCAAATGGAGGGCAAAACTCAATAAGCTAGAGATAGCCCATCATAAGTTCAACAATTGAATCGAATGCCCCGTAGATACAGGAATCGTATTGGACCGAAACCGATATGCTTTCTGGCTTTTTCATGCGCCACACTTCGATCCGCATAATGCCCATTACAAGAATAGAAAAGCCCCGCTCATTGAGCGGGGCTTTATACATTTAAAGTTCTTCTACCTCTACGAGGTGCTGAACCTTGAAGATCATGCCACGAATGCCAGGATTGTCTACCTGCTCAACCGTGCGACCGATCTTACCAAGACCAAGAGCCTTCAGGGTGCGACCCTGATCGTACTTGTAGCCGATGGAGCTCTTTACCTGGGTGATGCGCAGTTTCTTTGCGTCAGCCATTACTAGTTCTCCTTCCAGCCATAAATCTTAGCTACAGAGATACCGCGGCGAGCAGAAACTGCCTCGGGGCTCTGCATTTCCTTAAGACCTTCAGCAACAGCCTTAACAATGTTAAGAACGTTGTCAGTGCCGAGGGACTTAGCGAAAACATCCTTTACGCCAGCGAGTTCGAGAACGGCACGAGCTGCGCCGCCAGCGATAACGCCGGTACCAGGAGTAGCGGGCTTAAGGAGAACGCGACCAGCGCCATACTCACCGATGATGTCGTGAGGAAGCGTGCCTGCCTCGGTCAGAGGAATGGAGAACATATTCTTCTTCGCATCCTCTACGCCCTTCTTGATGGCAGTGGGAACTTCCTGGGACTTGCCCATGCCGATACCCACGCGACCCTTACCGTCACCAACAACTACCAGAGCGGTGAGTGCAAAACGACGACCACCCTTGACAACCTTGGAGACGCGATTGATATAGACGACGCGTTCCTGAAGTTCGGGAACGCCTGCCTGGTTTTCTTGCTTACGAGCCATAGACCTTAACCCTCTCTTAGAACTTCAGGCCTGCTTCGCGGGCACCATCGGCAACTGCCTTGATGCGACCGTGATACAGATTGCCACCGCGGTCGAATACAACCTCGGTAACACCGTTTTCCTGTGCTTTCTTACCGATGATCAGACCGAGAGCTGCAGCGCCATCTACAGTAGCACCGCTCTTCTCGGTTGCCTTGAACTCGGGACCGAGGGTGGAAACACCGCAAATGGTCTTACCGGCAACGTCGTCGATAACCTGAGCATACATGTTCGAATTAGAACGCGTAATGCACAAACGCGGACGGGCAGCCGTACCAGAGATCTTGCCACGAACACGAGTGTGACGACGGCGCAGCCCAGCCTGTTTCTTTTGAAGCTTCTTCATAAGTAGATTCCCTTCAATACTTCGCTACTGAGCTACTACTCAGACTTTGCGGCCTTGCCGAGCTTACGACGGACATACTCGCCTTCATAGCGAACACCCTTGCCCTTGTAAGGCTCAGGCTTACGCCATGCGCGGATGTCGGCAGCAACCTGGCCGACCTGTTCCTTGCTGATGCCCTTTACGATAATCTCGGTCTGGCTAGGAACTTCGAAGGTAATGTTTTCGGGAGCCTTAACGATAACCGGATGAGAGTAACCGAGCTGGATCTCCAGATCAGAACCCTTGAGCGCAGCACGATAACCAACGCCTACGAGCTCAAGCTTCTTGGAGTAACCATCATGAACGCCCTCTACCATGTTGTGGATAAGGGTACGCGTAAGGCCATGAAGGCTCTTTGCCTGACGAGAATCGTCGGGACGCTCAACAATAACCTCTTCGCCCTCAACCTTGATGGTCATCATGGGGTTGAATTCACGAGTAAGTTCACCCTTGCTGCCCTTTACGGTAACAACGTGGCCGTCAACCTTAACCTCAACGCCAGAAGGAATAGCAACAGGGATCTTACCAATACGAGACATTTGTGCTCCTTCCTTCCTACCAGATGTACGCCATGACTTCGCCGCCGACGCCTTCCTTGCGTGCGTCGCGGTCGGTCATAACGCCCTTGCTCGTCGAAATAACAGCAGTACCAAGACCACCGAGAACGCGAGGAAGCTCGTCCTTGCCAGCATAAATGCGCAGACCAGGCTTGGAGATGCGCTTGATGCCGCGAATAGTGCGAGCCTTCTTCTCACCGTACTTGAGGGTGATGGTCAGAACGTCGCGGGGCTGAGCCGGCTCGATTTCGAAGCCATTGATGTAGCCCTCTTCCTGCATGATGCGGGCGATTTCGACAAGCTTCTTGCTGGACGGCATGGAAACCGTCTGCTTGCCAGCAGAGTTAGCGTTACGCACACGCGTAAGCATATCTGCAATAGGATCGTTCATGCTCATTGTTGTGTTTCTCCTTTGTTCATGATGAGCCGAAAAGCCGGTTCGCATGCACCCATGATGTATGCGCCTTGACTAACGGCACTCAACAACGTGACTGGGTTGATAAGGTTCCTACCAGGAAGCCTTGGTCACGCCGGGCAGTTCGCCTTTGTTAGCGAGCTCACGAAGGCAGACGCGGCACAGACCGAACTTGCGGTAGTACGCACGGGGGCGACCACAGCGAGCACAGCGATTGTGCTGGCGCGTCGAGAACTTCGGCTCTCGCTTGGACTTGGCGATCATCGATTTCTTAGCCATTCAAAATCCTTCTTTCCTATAACCAATTCTCGAAACGAGAAGTTAGTTTTCCTTTTTGAACGGGAAGCCCATGGCATTCATAAGTGCCTTGGCGCCTTCATTGTTTTCAGCCGTGGTTACGAACGTAATGTCCATACCACGAGTGCGATCGATCTTGTCGTACTCGATCTCGGGGAAGATAAGCTGCTCAGTGAGGCCCATGGTGTAGTTGCCTCGACCGTCGAAGCTGTTGGGGTTGCAACCACGGAAGTCACGTACGCGAGGAAGCGCAGTGGACATCAAGCGGTCGAAGAACTCCCACATGCGGTCACCGCGAAGGGTAACCTTGCAACCAATTGCCTGGCCTTCACGCAGATGGAAGCCTGCGATGGACTTCTTAGCGCGGGTAACCATAGGCTGCTGACCGGTGATGGTACGCAGGTCGGCGATTGCGCCGTCAAGAAGCTTCTTGTCGCCAGCGGCACGACCTACACCCATGTTAATAACGATCTTCTCAAGGCGAGGGATCTGATTAACATTAGTGAGACCGAGCTCCTTGAAAAGCTGGTCGCGTACTTCGTTTACATACTTTTCCTTCAGACGAGGAGTAGCCATTGTCCTAAAAAACCTTTCTCGATGAATTAAACGCAAGATTTCCGACCTTGCGTCCCCCGCATTACGCGGGGGTCATAAAAGCACGGCTAAATATTTTAGTCGATATCTGCGCCACAGTGCTTGCAAACGCGAACTTTTTTACCATCTTCACGTTTGATGTTGACGCGAGTTGCCTCCTTGCAGGAGGGGCAGATCAGCATAACGTTGGAGACATGGATGGGAGCCTCAACGGTAGCAATGCCGCCTTCAGGGTTTGCCTGGGTCGGGCGCATTGCCTTCTTCATCATGTTGACCTTTTCAACGGTGACGCGCTGAGCCGAGGGGTTGGAAGCGATTACGATGCCTTCAGCACCCTTATCCTTACCAGCAAGAACCTTGACCTTGTCACCCTTTTTGATGTTCATCTTTGCCATGGATGTTCCTCCTACAGCGTTTCCGGTGCCAGGGACACGATCTTCATGTACTTCTTGTCACGAAGTTCGCGTGCAACAGGACCGAAGATACGCGTACCGCGGGGAGCGCCGTTGTTGTCGATCAGAACGCAAGCATTCTGGTCGAACTTGATGTAGCTGCCGTCAGTACGACGAACTTCCTTCTTAACGCGCACCACGACACAGCGGACGACTTCGCCCTTCTTAACGTTGCCGTTGGGCATTGCTTCCTTAACGCTGCAAACGATGACATCGCCGAGGCCCGCGTAACGGCGCTTGGAGCCGCCCAGGACCTTGATGCACTGCACCTTGCGAGCGCCGGAGTTGTCAGCAACGGCGAGCATGCTCTGCATTTGAATCATGTGCTTATCCCTTTCGATGCTTCTAAGTAAGCAAGTGCCTACTTAGCCTTCTCGACGATGTCGAGAAGGCGCCAGCGCTTCATCTTAGAAAGCGGGCGGGTTTCCATAATCGTTACGGTGTCGCCTACACCAGCTTCGTTGTTCTCGTCATGAGCGTGAAGCTTCTTGGTGGAGTTAACCATCTTGCCATATACAGGATGGGGCTTGCGCTCGTGAACTTGCACGACGCAGGTCTTGTCGCCGGAGATGCTTACTACAACACCCTGGCGAACCTTACGAGAGTTACGTTCTTCACTCATATTGTTCAAACCTTCCTAGCTGCACCCTAAGCCTGAGCGGCCTTGAGTTCACGGTCGCGCATCTCGGTCTGGATGCGGGCGATGTCCTTCTTGACCTGCTTGATGCGAGCGGTGTTGTCGAGCTGGCCGGTAGCCATCTGGAAGCGCAGGTTGAAGAGCTCTGCACGAGCTTCCTTCAGCTTAGCCTGCAGATCTTCACCCGAAAGTTTCTGGATCTCTGCTGCTTTCATTTACTCCTGCCCTTCTGCCTCACGCTTTACGATCTTGCACTTGATGGGCAACTTGTCGATAGCCAGACGGAGAGCATCCTTGGCGGTTGCTTCGTCAACACCATCGATCTCGAACATGATGCGGCCGGGCTTTACTACAGCTACCCAACCCTCAGGGTTACCCTTACCCTTACCCATTCGAGTTTCAGCAGGCTTCTGCGTGATGGGCTTATCGGGGAAGATCGTGATCCAAACATTACCAGTACGGTTCATGCGACGAGTCATTGCGATACGTGCAGCCTCGATCTGGCGGTTGGTGATCCAATGACGGTCCAGGGCCTGAATGCCCCAAGAGCCGTGGTTCAAAGTGGTACCGCCCTTGGCGTTACCCTTCATAGAACCACGCTGCACCTTACGATGCTTAACGCGCTTAGGTACCAACATTACTTATCACCCCTATCGTTATTGCGGCGACGGGAACGGTTAGGACGGGAAGAACCCTCGAGTGCGGGCTGCGGAGCCTTCTGGCCCGGCAGAACTTCACCGTGGTACACCCAAACCTGGATACCAATGGAACCCATGGTGGTTGCAGCGGTGGCGAAGCCATAATCGATCTTCGCACGGAGGGTGTGCAGCGGCACGCGACCCTCGCGATACCACTCGCGGCGGCTCATTTCAGCGCCACCCAGACGACCAGCGCACTGGATACGGATACCCTTTGCGCCGCTCTTGCGGGCAGACTGAACGGCCTTGCGCATTGCGCGACGGAATGCAACGCGGTTTTCAAGCTGCTCAGCAACGGACTGAGCAATGAGGCTTGCGTCGAGTTCAGGACGCTTAACCTCTACAACCTCAACGGAAACCGGGCCGTTGGCGATCTGGTTGAGCTTCTTGCGAAGTGCGTCAACCTCTGCGCCCTTCTTGCCGATTACTACGCCGGGGCGAGACGTGGTGATGATGACCTTGATCTTGTCACCAGCGCGCTCGATCTCTACGCGGGAGACAGCTGCATGGGCGAGCTGCTTGTCAAGGTAAGAACGAATAGCGAGGTCGTTCTCAAGGTTCTTCGCATAGTCCTTGTCGGAATACCAGCGGCTGCGCCAATCCTCGGTTACGCCGAGACGGAAACCGGTGGGGCTTACTTTCTGACCCATACTATGCCTCCTCTCGGGTTGCTACGATGACGGTGATGTGGCTGGTGCGCTTGCGAATGCGAGCAGCAGAGCCCTTTGCGCGAGGGCGGATACGCTTCAGCGTGGGGCCCTCGTCGGCGAAGCATGCCTTAACCACGAGGTTCTCGGGGTTAACGGCACCCTTCTGTGCAGCGTTTGCAACTGCGGAGTTCAGGGTTTTCTCTACAACCTCAGCAACAGCACGGTTGGTGAAGCGGAGGGTTTCCTGAGCGGCAATAACATTCTTGCCGCGAATCTGGTCGAGTACGATGCGTGCCTTGCGGGGCGAAACGCGTACGTAGCGAGCGATTGCTTTAGCTTCCATGTTTCACCCTTTCCTTACTTGTCGTGGCCGCGGAAGGTGCGAGAAGGTGCGAACTCGCCCAGCTTGTGGCCAACCATGGATTCAGTAACGTAAACCGGCACGTGCTTGCGACCATCATGCACAGCGATGGTGTGACCAACCATCTCGGGGAAGATGGTGGAAGAACGCGACCACGTCTTGATGACCTTCTTGTCGCCAGCTTCGTTCATCGCAATAACGCGATCGAGAAGGCGAGGCTCCACGAAGGGACCTTTTTTCAAACTTCTGCTCAATGTTTCTCCTTATGCGATCGGGCGCTACTTCTTGCGACGGCGGATGATCAGGCGGCTCGAAGCCTTCTTGGGGTTGCGAGTGCGATGACCCTTGGTAGACACGCCCCACGGAGTAACAGGATGACGACCAGAAGACTTGTTCTTGCCTTCGCCACCACCATGAGGATGGTCGACAGGGTTCATTACAGTACCGCGAACGCTGGGGCGGATGCCCTTCCAGCGGTTACGGCCAGCCTTGCCGATCTTGATGTTGCCGTGCTCGGCGTTGCCGACTTCGCCAACGGTTGCGCGGCAGGTTACGAGAACGCGACGCATTTCGGAAGAAGGCATACGCAGGATTGCATACTTGCCTTCCTTGCCCATCAGCTGAATGCTGGTGCCAGCGGAACGAGCGATTGCTGCACCGCGACCAGGCTGGAGCTCAACTGCGTGGATGAGCGTACCAACGGGGATTGCGGACAGGGGCAGTGTATTGCCAGGCTTGATGTCTGCATCAGCGCCGGATACTACCGTTTCGCCAACCTTGAGGCCCTTAGGCTGAAGGATGTAGCGCTTTTCACCGTCTGCATAGTGCAGAAGAGCGATGCGAGCACTGCGATTGGGGTCGTACTCGATCGTGGCAACCTTGGCGGGGATGCCGTCCTTGTTGCGCTTGAAGTCGATGATGCGGTAACGACGCTTGTTGCCGCCACCCTGATGACGCGTAGTGATACGGCCATTGTTGTTGCGGCCAGCCTTCTTGGGCAGGGGCGCCAACAGGGACTTCTCGGGCGTAGTGCTGGTGATCTCAGCAAAGTCCGAGACAGTCTGGAAGCGGCGTCCAGGGCTCGTGGGCTTGAACTGTTTTACTCCCATTTTCTTCCTTTCTACGGGTACGAACTGCGGGTTCGAACCCTTGGTCTTATGTGGACTCCATCACCGCCATGGGGGCCTTTGGGAGACAGCCCTCGGCGATTCCGAGTTTCCACGCGTCCGGGTGTATCCATCAACAGCCAGACGCAACCGAAAAGTATACTGATTGCCTATGTAATGCGCAAGAGATAATCGAATCGAGGCAAGTATTCGCAAAAGATTCACAACCTGACACGAATTGAGCCGAAATTGACAGTAAACGGCAATTTCGGCTGCCCGGCTATTTCATCATAGGCCCCGATGCTTTCCCGTAATATCAGCACAAAAGCCTGCATCGTTTAGCGAAGTTCCTTGCCAAGCTCATGCGCGATCACGGGCAAAAGCTCTGCGAACGTTTCCTCGCGCTTATCTTTCTTGAGCTCGCATTCCCAAACCACATGCACCTTCCAGCCATCTGCGATAAGCGCCGCTTCGTTTTGAGCATCGCGTTCTTGGTTTCGGTTGAACTTTGCCACCCAATATTCGGTGTTCTTCTTGGGAAGGGAAAGGTTGCAATGCGGGCAGCGGTACCAATAGCAGCCGTGGATAAAGAGTGCCACCTTCTTACCTGGCCACGCCACATCGGGGCGTCCCGGCACCTTCCATTGCAAACGATAGCCACCCAGGCCCGTTTCGCGAAGGCGCTGCCGAACCAGTAATTCGGGTTTGGTGTCTTTACGCTTGTTGCCTTGCATGGATTTATGCACCGCATAGCTCGATGCATCGGGCGCTGGAATACGCACATGGGCATACTCAACTTCGCCCTTGCCTGCACGCTTGGCGCTCTTCCGCTCACATTCGAACGAATCCACTTCATCATCAGTTGCAGGCCGCACACCATCAAGTGCCGCGAGCCAACGTTCACTTAGGCGATCGAAACCCCACGCCGCATTTGCGGGGCTTGTGGAAGGCAACACTTCAGCTTCAATCCCTACTTTATATAGTAGGTACTTTTTATATAGGCGACCCGCTGTAGCGCCATTGCAGATAACGCGCTTGATAGGGGCCGTGCGCGTGATGAGCCCTACTTGGGCGGGAACCACATTCTTGATGCTGGCATCGCTCGATCCTTTGATGTCGCATTCCTGGATAACGTCCCATAGTGCAATGCCGCACGAAAGCAGCATTTCCTTCTTTTTGGAAGTAGTTTCAGGCACAGGCGCCTTCGCAAGGGCAGCAAGCACACGCCAAAAGCGATTTTGAGGGTTGCCGTAATAAAAATCGTTCTTACGAGAAAGCACAGAGGGAAACGACCCTAAAACCAGTACAGTCGAGCGCTCGTTGAACACGGGATCAAACCCGTGGGATATATGTTGGTAGGTTGCCATACCGCATAAGTATAGCGAGGCAGTCTACCGTTGAAAGGATCGTCGACTTCTTGCCCGAACGCACCTCCAATAATCTCCAGCCCTCATAAGGTCTCACCTATTCACCACGCAGGCGAAACCGGCAACAGGATCGCTGGCCTTATGGTGTTGGTTATTTTTTTACTCGTTTATAAACACTTTTTTGGGATTCGAAATCAGCTGAACATAGGGGCAGCGAAAACCCAGTTGAAAGGAAATCCCATGAGCGCAAAACATGCTTGCAATGCCAAAACCTATACCCGAGCAAAAGCTGGAGCCTCCCCTGTCGCCAAAGCGGCAAGCCTTGTCCTAGCAGCAGGACTCGCACTGCCCACGGTGTTACCGACGATGGCGCACGCACAGAGCGCCTCAAGCACACAGGAAAGCACCCTTTCTCTGCATAAAGCAGCAGAAGCCAATAGCCGCTCAGCGGCAGCGCTCATCCGTCAAAGCTTGCAAAACGCCAAAACCGCCGCGGAACTTCAGGCGGTGCTTGCCGCTGCGCAAGAAGCCTACAACCAATCGGAGACAGAATACGACAAGGCAGCAGCGCCCTACAACAACGCGACGTCTAACCGAGATGCCGCTGCACAGACCTACTCGAATGCAAAGTCGGCAGCAAACCAGGCGCGCGACAATGCCGATGCCGCGTTAGCAAGCGAGATAGAGAAAGCTCAAGCTGCTGCAGATGCCGGCGAAAAAGAGCTGGCAAGCGCCCGCACGACACTTTCCAACGCAAAATCCGATGCCGCAGAAAAGCGAAAAGCTTATGATGAGGCACTGAATAAAGCCACCGAGGCAAACAATGCCCTTATTGCAGCAAAGGAAGCCGCCAAGGAAGCAACGCCAGAGGCATTAGCCAAAGCACAGCAAAAATCATACGAAACCCAAGCTGCACTCGATAAAGCAGCAAGCAACCTTTCTCAGGCGCAAAGTGAACTGAGGGCAGCCCAGGCAAAGACTGATGAGGCAAAAGTCGAAAGCGAGCAAGCGCAGCAAAAACTGACGGCCGCCAAAACTGCGAAAGCGAACGCCGATAACGCCGTTGTGAATGCAACCGCAAAGCTGAACTCGGCCAAGGCCGCGCTCGATGCCGCGAAAGGCGGCGTGTCCGAAGACGCTCTTGCAGCCGCGCAAGCTAAAGTCGATTCCGCACAGGCAGAGCTAAGCACCGCGCAAGAAAAGCAGCAGAAGGCCGAAGACGCGCTGTCTGCTGCGAATAGCTCCGTTTCGACCGCCGAAGCCGATCTGGCAAAGGCAAATAGCGCTGCTGCCGCCAAGGAAGAGGCGGCAACTGACGCCCAAATCACGCTGGACGCCGCAAAGAAAGCTGCAACTGCCGCCGAAAACAACCTCACTAGCGCCAAAGCGGAAAACGCCGCCGCAATTGAAGCAAAGCAGCACGCTGACGAAGCGGTAGCAGCCGCACAGGCAGAAAAGGAGAAATCAGACGCGACAGTGGAGCAAGCAAAGCTTGACAAAACCGCAGCAGATTCCGCTGTGTCCGCCGCCCAGGCAGAGGTTGACCGCATCAACTCCGAAATCGACGACGCAAACGAGCAGGCAAAGCAAGGGTCCCTCGGCTTCGTGAACTGGATGTTGAGCCAGGAAAACCTTACCGATGAACAGAAGAACGATTTGGAGCGCGCTAAGCAGGTAATCGAAAAAGCCACAGTAGAAAGCTTCGACAAATATGCTTACGGTGACAGGGCATCCTTTATGCCAGAAGAGCGCAACAACATGGTTACGGTGATCGGCGATGAGAAGGACGCTACCAGCCTTGCCAATTTAAAGAAAAGCATCGGCATCATGAAGAAGATCAACGAGTTGCGCGCTTCAGATGACAACTTCGTAGGCGATATGAAACGCAACCCCTCCCTCACCAACTTTTACTTTATGGCAGTAGCGCAAACTGGCGCCGACCGAGGCGCAGGACTTCATGCTCACTCATTACTGCAAGTAAACTGCGAAAACCTTGCATTCGGATACACTGACGACCCCACCATCGGTTGGTACAAGAAGGAAAAGCGCACGTTTGACCAAATCAAAGGCGAACTCGGCATCACAGAAATCAACGAAGCAACCCTTCAGCAGATTAAAGCGGAAGCGAAAGCTCGCAACGTCGAAGTAGGCCACTACACCAACCTGTTCTGGGCAGCCGATCAGCTTATGGGCGTTGGTTTTACGCAGTATCGAACCACCGCATGCTATAACGCATCCTATTTGAGTAACTACCAAAATAAGTATTCCAAATACGCCAGCTACACCATTGATGAATTCGAAGCATTCGTCAATGCTTATCAGGCACACCTTGACAACCCAGGCGGCGCGGTAAGCCTCGAGCAGCAGCTTGCGGCAGCGAAGGCAGCGCTTGATCAGGTCAAGGCAAAGCAGAAGGAAGCGAACGAAACGCTCTCAGCAAAGGAGCAAGCGGCAACAACAGCGCAGCAAAACGTTGAACAAGCCCAGACAAAACAGGCAGAAGCACAGAGTGCGATCGAGGTGTCTGAGCAGAGCATTTCTGAAAAGCAGAAAGCAATAAAAAACGCTCAGGACGCCGTAACGCAAGCCATACAAGCGCTGAACGAGGCAAACGCACAGCTTGAACAAGCGAAGAGCGACGCTTTCGCTAAGCAACAAGCGCTGGCTGCTGCAAAGGAAGATGTAAGCGCAGCTGAGGCGAACCTTGCGGCCGCGAAAGGCGAAACGAAAACAGCACAAAGCAATAAGGATGCCGCCGACGAGGAACTTGCGGGACTCTCCGCCAAGCTTGCTCAGGCACAGAAAGCCTACGACGCCGCACTTACCGCTCGGGAAAGTGCCGTTGCCAAGCAAAATGAGGCTGCGGGCAAGCTGAATTCCGCAGAAAGCGACGCCGCAAATGCCGCCGAAGCACTCAAGCAAGCAGAAGCCAACGCGGAAGCAAAGCAAGGCGAAGCGGCGAAAGCCGAGCAGCAGGTTGCAGATGCAAGCAGCGAGCTCCTTAGCGCGCAAGGCGAATTCGCACGCCTGAACTGCCTTGCTCTTGCAGTAGAGCAGGCGCAAGACGAAGCGGACAACGCCAGCACAAGCGCCGCCGACGCCAAATTGGAGCTCGACACAGCCAATGCAGCGATCCCCGCCGCCGAAGCAGCCGTTTCGCAACGCGAACAAGAAAGCGCAGCTCTTGCTGATACGCTAGCCGCCGCGAAGGCCATTAACGCCAACGATGCCTACGAAAGCGGCATCGCCGACACTCGCTTTGCCGATCTCGACGCCCTGTATGCAGCAGCACGCGAGGCGCAATCGAAAGCCGATGCCGCTAAAGCCGTGCTAGAAGCAGCCGAGCAGGAAGTAGGACGCCATTCGGAACATTACGTTGAAGCGCTGCTGAACTACCAGGAAGCAGCAGAAAACCTCCGCGCTGCCCAAGCAGCCTACGATGCCGCACTTGCCAAAGAATTGGCGGAACAAGAAGCGGCAAACCAAGCAGGGAGCGCCAACAACGCCGCAAACCCAACGACCACTCCCGCAAAGCTGCAGCTTAACGGCAAACAAACAAACACCAGCCAAGCGAATAGCGCATCGCCCAAAACTGGGGACAACGAAGTAGCAGGCACGTTCGCCGCACTTGCTGGAGCAGGAGCGGGAGCCGCCCTGTTGGCAGGACGCAAACTTCGTCGCACCAAGCACGTGAAGTAGCCAAAGCCCAAAGCGGCCCCTACCAAGCCAGACACCGCTTGATAGGGGCCGCACTATAACCTGAAGGCGGCCGCAACAAGACAGTCGTCATCCGAAGAGACTAATCATGATGCCCACAACCCACTAACGGCAGAAGCACAAAGACAAAACAGCCGCCAAAACAAGCGTGCTATTTCTTCGGCATAATGCCCAATTCGCTGATACGCTGCGCAACTTGCTCAGCAGAAAGCACCCCTTCTTCCATGCAGCGTCGCACAAATGGCGCACCGACGCCGGCACGCAAGTCGTCATCCACTTTGTGTTTGAATGCGGGGTAGCCCACAAGGTTTTTCCGAACCTGGTTTTCCGCCTCTTCGGGTGTTTTCCTTTTATTTGCACGCACATTGCTTGAAAGCTCTTCGGCATACACCGTTTTCGCAATTTCCGAAACCGACAGTTGTTGCTCAATAAACATTTCACGGCACTTATCGCGCTGACGCTTTACGCGAGCGTTCTTCGCTTTTGTTTTGCACTGTTCACTGCAATACGTACGCGAAATGCCACGATGCCCCGCCAAAGAAAAACCCCTACCGCAGACTTCGCAATAACCAATTTTTACCTGGCCCAACTGACGAGAAAAGCGATACCAAAGATAACTAAGATAATTGGGAAACACCATGAAATCATCGCTTTCCGTAGAGCGAAATACGTCGATACCAATGCCCTGCAAGTGAAGGGAAATAATTGCATGCACCAGCTTCTGTAGATGCGGAGCATCTTGCTTGCTCGACTCTGCTGGATCGAGAATCAACTCCTCCGAAAGGCCAAAGTAATTGGAGGGCAGCTCATTAACCGGGAAGCCTATCTCCGCAGAGGCGCGCTCTAGCAAAACCTCAAAACCCGCTTCGCTTGCTGCGTCTCCTTCCGCAAAAGCAGACAACGCGGCAGCAAAGTCGAACGCGGTAATCTCCCTCTTAAACGCAAATAGGGTCACCGTCATATAGCCACCAAAATCGTCTTCGCCCAAATCAAAGAACGCATAGTCGTACATACCAGGCGCGGAAAACTTCTTGAAATGAGGGAATTCGGGCATTTCTGTGAAAAATGCACTCGTTGTTCCCTCGGCAATATCCACAGTGAATGAAAACATATCAAAAGAGTTGCTAGTTGACTTATTTCGCACGTGGACCTTTGCAACCAAGGATCCATGATCGCTTTCGATATTCCCGTTTATCAGGGCGTAAGGCTTCCGACCGTTAAGCACTTCCTGCAGGGTTACCACATCTTTAGCCATATGCGATTCCGTGATCCAATCGGCAACCGCTTCTTCAGTATTCGCCCCAAACAAAGGTCCTGTTTTTAGGGCCAGCTCCTGAATAAGCATATGGTCTAAACGACCATCGGACCCGTAGAGAAAAGCTAAGTCTTCCACTCCGAATTCACGCAACTTGTCTTTTTTGACTACCCCCGTAGCAGCTTGCGCGACACCCGAATCATCAAATGAAAATTTGATGCTCGCCTGAGTGCTCCTCCCCTCCAAGCTGCAAATAGCCTGCTTTACAGGGAACCGTCCCTGCGGGGTTCGCAATTGATCCATTAAGTCCATACAATACCCGCCTTAATTCTGAACCCCTTCAAACCATACAATATGGAGTAGATTACTACTTTTTTACTCTTTCAATGCCACTTTTTCAGAGCATGTTTCTAGAGGATTATAAGCATGTCGAAAGAAAGAGCAGATAAAAGGAGGGGTAGTGAAAGTACCTGAAGCATTCGGAAAGGCACTGCAGAATAAGGAAGAGCTTGTGCTTATCGCAAGCGCTAATCCCCTTCTTTGTAATTCCTGTTTGAAGCCTCTTTGGGAATTGGAAGGCTTCACGCTACGCGCTGCATTCTACCTTGTCGACAATCTATTAGAGCGAAATGGCTACCAGCTAGTCCCAGGCGATGAAATGAGATGGACTTGCTCAGATCCCTGAGAAAAATTCGGAAAGGCTCATACCAAAGCCATCGGCAATCTTTTCAAGAACATCGATGCTGGCATTACGAGAACCCGATTCAACGCGAGCAAGATATGAGCGTTCTACCCCGACCATCAGGGCAAGCTTAGTTTGAGAAAGGCCATTTACCTTTCTCAACTGCCGAATGCGCATCCCAATAGCTTGTCTCGTAGCAAGTGTCATGCTGCAAGCCTAATTCGGTCTATACTGAACACTGTGTCCTATCGAACACAGCTAACAGCAAAAACGGGCGAAAGAGGCATTCCAGAAGCGACTTTAACCAAATTGTTTAACCGATCGCCTCGGCGCAAAAGAAAGGAAGGAAACATGTTTTGTCCCAATTGCGGAAACGAATTGCGAGAGGATGCCTGCTTCTGCGGCAACTGCGGAACGCAAGTTGGTAACGCCATTCAACCAATACAGCAACATCCCGCCAACCAACGCCCTCTTACCGCAGAGGATCTGAAGAACTATCACGAAGCCACACGAGCAGAGCGCGAATTTGAGAAGAGCGTCGAAAGAACCAGCGAATATGCAGTGCTGATGGAAGGCGAATATAAGCACCTGAAATCGCGCTTCACCATGTGCACGATACTTGGAGTGATGGTCGCCGTTAGATTTGGCAGCATGCTGATGAGCACGGCAAGCTCTCCGAACATGATTGTTACAATGATTACCACCTGTGGACTATTCTTCTTTGTTCCCTTCGGAGTCCTCCCCATTGTCGATTTCGTTAAAAACCACGGATTTGTTGTCTGGTTTAGCGTAATTTTCCTTCTTATCCTCTTCTATTTCGTCCTTTTATTTGCAATCTTTGCCGGGATTCCTTGTTTCATCAGCCTTTGCAACAAGCTCAAAAAGACAAAGGCAGAAGTAGATCTTGCAAACGAGCAGCTTTCCGCTCTTGTTGCTTAAAGAAAAGAGAAACAGTGTTTTGCACCCGATGCGGCACAGAAAACAAAAATGGTGACACAACCTGCATCGCCTGTGGAGCTCCGTTAGCATCGACACGAATCCAGGAAAACCTTTTCGGTGGCTACTCTTCAAGCATCAACGAGAAGCTAGGCAAGCTTCACGGAATCAGTCGGAAGTTTTACCTAAACGAAGCAGAAGAGACCAAAAAGCGAATTCGAAACAAGCTTATCGTTTCCGTGGTTATTGCTATCCCCCTCCTGTTGTCTTGGTTTGAGGCCCTTGTTTCCTACCTCCCCGAAGTAACAATCCCCGAGCTTCAGACGACAACTTCCATCGAACTATACGCAGCCGCAAAGAGCCTAATGACTCCTCTCGTACTGGGGCTTATTCCACTCGGCATCTCAACTGCAACCGAATACCTCCGCGACCATCAGGAGTACAAGAATATCGCAATTGCCTTGACTGTCTTTTCTTTCTTCGGACTTGCAATCGTGACTATTCCTGCCCTCGCCATCTCGGGAATCCCCGGCTTCTTCTACCTGAAGAACAAACGTCAAAAAGCAATTGAAGAAATCAAGCAATACGGCTTGAACTAAGCAATCAAGCCATGCATGAAAGGAACTTCCATGTTTTGTCCGGAATGCGGAAAACAAATCGAAGAAGACGCACTGTTTTGCCCAGAATGCGGAACCGCTCTTCCAAACAACCAGCAACCGCGCTCGATTGAAGACGAATCGCCAGTTCAAAATTGCGAAATCGCCACCACAAGGGAAGTGGACGCAGAAACGGCTACAAGCGAAACGGAGGTTAGTCCCAATAATGCCACTAACGAAAATGGCCAATCGGGATCAGCAAACGCCTCCATGCCCCAAAGCGGCACGACCCAACCTACGCCCAGCGGAGAAACCACTGGAACAAAAGCAGGCAAGGTTATCGATGACGCTATAGACAAATTCAAAAGTCTCGACAAAACCAAAAAATACGGAATCCTGGGTGGCGGTATTGCGGTAGTGGTCCTGGTTGCAATCGTTGCTTTCGTCATGCCCCTGTTCGGCGGCGTCCCCACCGATGTAGCTCGTCAGGCATTCGCCCAAAGCTCTCTGGCAACCAACGGAGCGGTCTCCAACAACTACACCAATGAATCGGCCTACGAAATCAAAGACTTCAAGATCGACAAGCAAGAAGACGCTCTTGCTGGCTACGATTCCGATACCCGCCAAATGGCAAAAGCCTGGTACGGCACCGACCAGCTTAAAATCGTTTACTTCTCGGGCACTATTGCTAACGATAGCTTCGAAACAAACTTCACTGGCGAATGCGACTTCAAAAACGTTAACGGAACCTGGAGCAAAGCTTCCGACTACTCCCTAACGATCGACAGCAAAAGCACCAAACCCCTAAAGGGCGTGGACACCCTTGGGGGGCAAAACAGCTCCAGCGGCTCCAACAATGCAAGCTATTCCGATTTCAGCTCGGACTTCAATGAATCGAATGGTACCTATACTTCTAACGCAACCGGCACCGTTGCCTACACCTACTGGTTCGCAACCGATACCGCCAAGGTATCCCAAAGCTTTACGTTTGATCCGAGCTCTGGCTGGAAGACCTCCGGCGATGCACAGACCACCGACAAGAACACCGAATGGACGCTAAAAGATAAAACCTTCAAATGGTCCGGTGACGGCGATCACGGCACGGTTGATTCAACCATCACTTTTGGCGAAGCATCCAACGGAACGATCTCCGCCTCCTATGATTTCAGCTACACACCAAATGGCGGCGTAAGCAACTCATTCTGCGCCTTCAACTCGGTATCCCTCAAGGGAGCGGCATCCGGCAAAGCCACCCATCAGTTCGGCAGCGACAACTTCACCCTTCAGCTTAGTGATACTGAGCAATCAGTTGACATCACCTGCCGAAACAATGGCTTCTATAGCAGCAGTTCAAAAAATACGTTCACCGTAGATGCAACCACCAAAACTCCCTACAAAGCTTGGAAGACGGGGGACAAAGATAACTTCTATCTCACTTCCCGCAACTTCACTGAAGCAACCCAAACCAACGCGTAATAACTAAGTGGTCGCATCCCGGCGATGCGACCACCCTTCCTGTCAGAATGGAGCAACCCATGTTTTGTAATGCATGCGGTACAGAGAACAACAACAGTGCAGCCTACTGCAGCGCATGCGGTGCAAAACTTGCCAACAACCACGCACCTGTCAAAAGCGCAAAAGCATCCCAAAGTACATTCGAAAAAGAAAAAGCAAAGCACGATGCACAAACAGAACTTGCACAAATGATTTATGGAATCTTGAAGCAAGTCGAACCACAAACCAGCAATTACAACCAAATCCGCTCCATTGGTGAACGAATGGAGCGGATCAAAGCAGCTTCCGCCCAAAACGATGAAATACCCACAGAAAGAAAACTAGGCTACGCGGTTATCGCAGCAGCAATAGCTACCATTATCTTCTTCCTTCTCTGCTTTCCGAGTACCTCAGACCCAATCTCAGCAGCAATGGCTTTTGGACCATTTCTGATTCCCGCTGCCGCTTTCTACCTTGCGTATCGCGCTGCAGAGAGCAAAAAGAAAAGGCGGAGAAAGAAGTTCAACAATAAATTAGCTGCATGCAAGGAGGAAGCAAGACCAATTTCCGCAAAAATCGTCGCGAATTACAACTCGATTCCAGACAATTTCATTAGCTTCGAATACGCAGACCCCGGCACTCTCTACATGATGTATCAAATTGTTTCTACGGGCCGAGCCGACACCCTCAAAGAAGCGATTCTTTATTTCGACGAGCTCTGTCACAGACAGAAAATGGAGGACATTGCATTGCAACAGCTGAACGTCACTCGCCAAATTTTCGATCAGACAATAGAGATCAGAAAGTCGATCGCTTTTATTGAATCAATGTCCGGCGTTATGGTTATAAATACTCTCCGCTAAAAATTAATTCACCATAAGCCAACCCATACGCCTTCGGGCAAACCGCACAATGCCGATGCTGTATCGTTGGCAATCCTGGTAATTAGCTAATCTGACCTGCTCTTATATGAGCTATTATCAGCTATTACCACCCCCCCCTATCTATCAAGGAGATTCTCATGTTTTGCCGCCAATGCGGATGCGAAATATCCAACGAAGCAAAGTTCTGCAACTTCTGCGGAACAAAAACAGTAGCGCCAAAAGCGCGGAAGGGCGAGAGCGACAATTCCTTAGATGCCAATATGCCGGCCGATGGCAAAAATGAGATCGAAGCCAACAAAAAGCCTGCAGCCTCTTCATCCGATTGCGCCGAGGCAAACTACGAGAGCGGCAGCGCAATCGAGGAAGAAAAAATAAGCGAGAAGGCACATCCCGACTGCAATACCTCGAAGCAAACCGCAGAGGAAACAGCTAATGCCCCCGAAGCCAGTAATCTGAAAGCAGCTGTTGCACAAAACAAAAAACGCTCTCGTCGTCATATGCCGATGATCCTGCTTGTCGCCATGGCGCTGGCTTTGGCAACCTCCGTGGCTTACGCTGCGTACCGCGTATACAACGACGTTTGGCTGCCCTATCAGGCCGAACAAGCAATGCACACCACATCAAATAGCAATTCTGCAGGATCTGATAGAGACACCATCACGGGTAAGACAACGGGCGAACCCCAAAATTTACTTCATATTGCAGACATCCTGACAATGGAGCCAACGGAAATACCGAGCTATATAGAAGCGCAAGGCATCACACCACAAAGAATAGCGCCATCAAAATACGCACTGGATGGTGGGTTCCGGTCCGACAGAGCATATGATGCATGGGTTCTGATACAGGATGAAACCAATAGCATTATTATGGCCCAGGACAAGAAAGGCGAATACCTCGATCCAGACTACTACGATCAAACCTACACCTCAATTCCTCCAGTACTTTCAGTAGGCGATGCAGCGGTTCCGTTTGAAGGCATAAATCAGTCTTACTTTACTGTTGAGAATCTTGAATCAGGAAGCTCGCCATCAAGCATTGTGTTGACAAACATTTCTCTCAATAGCCTCTCAGAGGAAGCATTTGACAACTTTCTGGAGTATTGCGGACTAGGAGATCCTCTTGCCTCAATGGAAGCAACCCAAAAAGGCACACTGTTTTCAGCAGCAAAAACCGGCATTCTGGAAAACCAGAAAGGTGAAAAATACGTTTGGTACGCCCTTGGGCAAATCGATAAAAACGGAAAATACAGCTCATGCACTATCGGATGCATGAAAATAGATACCGCCTTCTCAACACTTGGCGCATCAACGAGCGCTAGTGCTTCGTCTTCCGACCCCAAAGGGTATTGGGATGACGCTAACAACGCAACAAAGTCAAAGCTAATTGCCAAAAGTATTCTTGAACATGCATACCAAAGTTATTCCAGCGTAAACATTGAAGAGTAGAAAGATCGCCTCATGTACTGCACTACCTGCGGGAATGAAATACCAAACGATTCGAAATTCTGTACTAGTTGCGGTGCGTCAGTCGAATGCAAGCCCAGACAAGCAGCTGCGCTAATTCCGCCACAGGCGAACTCTGCTTCGCACGAACCCGAGCCTGAGCGAGTAAGCCCCGCCTCCTGTCGGCCTGAACCAGCAAGACGGTCTGAGAAGATAGGCCCTGCGGCTAAAGCTGGCATTGCGGTTGTAGCCGTCGGCGTCGCTGCAGCCATTGTATTCGGCTCCTGCAGCGTAAGCAGCAACTTCGTTACCCCAGCTCCGCAGCAGAACAGCAATGCCGCTCCTACAGCAAGCGAAGACCAAAACAATAACCAGGATCCAAGTTTCGGCACTCAGCAAACCAGCACTGACCTTGCCGCAAACTGCAGCGTCAAGAAAACATACAACTACATCGAGGCTCCCACCGATCCCTACAAATCCCCTGGTCAAAAAAGTAAAGACAAGTGGACATACGACCAGTTAACAAGTTCAAACAAGTCTGACGCTTCTGATCAAATCAATACGCTTATCAGGAACGCCGAAAACTCCTCTGCAAAGAGAAGCAGCACTTTTCCCACTTCTGCCAGCGCGCTTAACCAAGTCGAATCCGTAGATAAATCCTGCACTTTAGGCCGCGACATTTCCGTCACCTACCTTAAGGGCAATGTGGTCGGCGTTTACGATTCGCGCCTTATATCCGATTGGAAATCGGAGGACAGGCCCGTACTCTTGGGTGCAGCCTATAACCTTTCCTCAGGCGAAACGGTAGACCCAGCCTCTGTATACAACCTGACAATCGACGAAGCTGTTTCTTCTGCAAGAACGGCAGTCAAAACATACCTATCAAAACATCCAAGCGATACCAAAACAACTGAAGTCGCCTGCTCGAAAATCGAAAGCAACATAAAAGGCGACGCCATCTCAGACTTGCAAGACAATCTTGAAGGTTCCTCTCCGCTCGTGCTTACCGATAGCGGTTTGGTTTACATGACCTCTATTTACGAACTAGGAAGCTGGAACTACGGCTGCCGTGGCATAATCATCGCTTCCGACAACAAATCACTTGTTGGCACAGAGGTCGACTTAACTACCATCCATAATATCGACCAGTGATCTTTAGAAGAAAGAAAGCCCATGTACTGCCGACAATGCGGAAGCGAAATATCCAACGAAGCAAAGTTCTGCAACTTCTGCGGAACAAGAACCGTTTCACCAAGCAATCGAACCAACGGTATCCTTTGTGATTCAGAAGTTAAACAAACAGGTTATGCCCAAGGCTCAACGAACGCAGACAGCATAATTCCAATAGAATCGAACGATCTTGGAATTGAACCGCAAACGACTGCCAACAACGACAGAATCAAAAGTGCAGTACCACCAGCTGCAAACGATGAGCTAGATCGGGCAATTAATGCAAACGCCGCTACCGCCACAAGATCAAATAATCTGAAAGCAGCCGTTGTCCAAAACAAAAAGCGCTCACGTCGACGCATCCCCATGATAGTACTGGTGGCACTCGCCCTGGCTTTGGCAACGTCTGTCGCCTACGCCGCATACCGCGCCTATACCGATATCTGGGTACCAATGCAGCAAGAACAGCAACAGAAAGCCCAAGCTGAAAAAGATGCTCAAGAAGCGCAGGATGCTTACAACGGGATTATCGAAGAATATTCAAAGGCGCTCAAAGATGCCAAAAACGGTGAACTTGACCATAACGAAATTGCCGAGAAATACCCCTATGTGAACTCAGAGCCATTCCCTTACTACTCAATGTCTCTAAGCGATTCGGAGACTAGTGATTACAAATACGCAGCAAAAGACCTTAATGATGACGGTACACCAGAGCTTCTAATCGGAAGAGACATGACGCAGTATGGAACAATATATACAAGCATTGCCGTGTACGACATTTGGTCTTATCAAAATGGAAATTTGGTCCACGTTGAATCCGGAATTACTCGAGGAGATTACTCCCTTAGAGAAAACGGTGTAATCATGAGCAGAGCGAATGGGGGCGCAGACATTAACGGCTACATGATGATGTCCTTGAACAAAGGCAAACTATACAGCGTTGAAGATCTAGATCAGGCAAGTGTCACTAAAGCACAGGGCAATTGGACGAACCTTGAAGGTATTTCCGAAGAACGAATCGACGGTACGACGAGAACCTCGAACGATAATCCGCAAGTTAAGTACACAAAATATGCCGACAATTCGACCGGCGTCGATTCCGGCACATGCACAGCAAAGCAATTTAATTCAATGCTGGACGAGCTCTTTGCTAAATATCCTGAAGACACTTCGGTAGAGTGGAAGACCATTTCTGCAGGATAACTTTCAGCATGGCGGATGCAAAAGCATCCGCCACT
>OGQD01000220.1_pt1 | contig 47883 bp, 42 predicted proteins | sample 1553091 | NCBI WGS metagenome assembly OGQD01 (sample SAMEA2580290, study PRJEB22360) | human gut metagenome | biome: human gut; feature: human-associated habitat; material: faeces | place: Denmark | collected 2008/2010
TGTTGATTATCATAAGGCTTTTGAAACTGTCGCACCTCATGTTTGAATTCGCCCTGTATTGGAAAAGAGATAGAGCCGTATCATATTCATGTACTTGGTTATCTAGCATTATCTAGCCCGAACTTATATACATTTGCGACTTGCTTTAAAAACTTTCAACCCATTTTACAAAATTCTGCCGAATTTTCGATTTATATTAAAAATTCTCACTTTGCCATGACATGGACAGCCGTTATACAAAAAAGTACACAAACTTCAAACGAGGTTCTGATTTCTGGCACAATGAACATTCTTCGAAAAATGTTGCACAGACAAGATATTAATCCAATTAAAGTTGAATTCACTGCACCAGAACCTGTCCATAACGACGTATATTCTGCAATTTATGGATGTCCTGTTATTTTTAATTCAGATGCTTTAAGACTTTGGTTACCTATTGATATTTTATATTTAACGATTCCAAGCCATGATCCATATCTAAAAGCATTACTCGATCAGCAAGCTATTGTTTTATTAAATGCACTACCAAACCCAGATACTTTTCTAAAAAATATACAGGATTTAATTGTCGATCAATTAAAAACTGGCGAACCTACTGCCGAAAATATTGCTGACACTCTCAATATCCCACTGAGAACATTTTATAGAAAACTCACTAGCTATAATCTACAATATAGCGAATTGGTTAGAAAAATACGTTTAGAATTAGCCAAAAATTATTTAGAAAATTCCAAAATGTCTTTAACAGAAATTTCTTTTTTACTAGGCTATGCTGAACAAAGTGCCTTCAGCCGAGCCTTTAAGCAATGGGAAAATATTTCGCCATCTGAATATAGAAAAATGCATCTTATACCAACTTGAATAGTTAATAAATTATGATAAACTTTCAGATACTTAAAAAAAATACCATGCGGTACTGGCATGATATTTTAGACTTATAAAACAATTACCGAATCAATTATTATCGCCTTGCTACAAACAAGTTAAGCCCCATATCTTTAAAAGTCATGTATACAGATTTCTTCTCATTAAGATGAATATCTGGCTTTTTGCCCTTACCAATATGTGCCAGTTGATGTTCATACCATGTGATATTGATTAAGCTGAGCTTATCCAATAATTTCCAACCTGTAGATAATGATGGTAGTTCAATTTTTTGGCGATGACCTGATAAAAATTGATTTGGTAAATCTGGTTCTACACACAATGTTCGCCCTAAACCGATCAAATCTGTAGCATGTTGTTGTAAAGCATCTTTCATTCCCTTTACACTACGAAAACCACCAGTCAGCAGAATTGGAACACTGCATGACTCTCTTATTTTTTCTGAAAAATCAATAAAATAAGATTCTCTTTTTTGTGTAGAAGCTTTGACATGTATGCCTGACATAGCTTGTGACTCATACGTTCCACCAGAGATTTCGATCAGATTTACCCCAAGCTTTTCAAGTTTTTTGATCACTTGAATAGAATCTTGTTCATCAAAACCACCTTTCATGAAATCTGCCGAGTTCAGCTTGACCCCAATCGGAAAATCTGGCCCTACTTTCGTACGAATCGCTTGATATACTTCGGATAAAAAACGCATCCTATTTTCTAGACTACCTCCCCATTGATCGGTGCGTTGGTTGTGCAATGGCGATAAAAACTGGTTAATCAAATAACCATGTGCGCCATGAATCTCAACCCCTGTATAACCGACCTGTTTTGCCAATCCTGCAGATTCTGCAAACAATTGAATAATATGTAAAATCTCAGCCTCATCAAGTGCTTTTGGTTTATTAAATGCGAACTGAAAACCACCAGACATTGCGATCGCAGATGGAGCAACAGGCTGCCATGACATGACATTTGAAACCTGCTTACCTGGATGGCTGAGTTGTGCCCAAAAATGTGTCTGATGTTGTGTTGCTTTTGTAGTTAATTCACGGAACAGTGTCAAATCACTTTGCTGATCCAATACGACATTTCTTGTTTCTGCTAAAAAACGTCGATCCACCATGATATTTCCACTAAGCAATAATGCAGCTCCGCCACAACTCCATGTATCATATAGCTTCAATAATTCAGGTGATGGATTATGTTGTTTATCTGCAAGTTGTTCACTTAATGAAGACTTGCACAACCTGTTTTTAAGGATTATTTTTTCAGAAAGTTTAAATTTACTTTCAATAGATAATTCTAAAGTTTGATTATTCATGGATACTCCATGGCAAAAATACTGGACTTATCAAATCTCTGATAAACAGTAGTGATCAGGTCATTGAACTTCACAAATTAATTCAGCATTAATGAATAAATTTAGCTGCATTTACTGCTGTGGACTGATTCAAATATGATAGGGCTTGCTCAGTATTACCTTCATTTTCAGGATGATAAAATGGTGAGCCCCATCTTAAAACTGATTTTGCAAGATGGCTAAATGTAGGAACGTTCTTGGTTTTCCGTCCAATTTTTTCGAGTTCTATCATTAAACCAATAAAAGATTTTCTAACAAGTTTTTGCATCTCTTCATCATTATCCTGCTTTGCAATACTTCTGCCACATTCAGCAACTAAATACATGAATAATGGAAAAATAGCAGCCATCAATACTTGACGAGAAATATAGAATCCGAACTTGTTTTGAACCAAATGAGCAAATAAATCAAAAGCAACATTACGGTGTTCAACTTCTTCGGCCAAATGCCAACGGAATAAATCGGCTATAACAGGATCAGCCTGAAACTCATCCCACGATTTATTATCCATGCACCACTGCCCAATCACGCCTGTAAAATGCTCAATGGCTGCAATAATACCCACCCGAAATACTAGCCATGGGTATTCTATTGTCTTTAGGTTTAAAGATGACATTCCTAATGGCTGATCCGAAAGTAAAGTTCCAAAAATCAATTCTGGAATTTTTTTCGCTTCATCAATACTAATATTATGAGCAGTTAAAAATTTTTGACCCGCAATATGTGCATTTGCATGAATGGCTTCCTGACGAATAAACCCTATAACATCATCTTTTAAATTTTCGTCAGTAATATAAGGCAATGCTCGATTGTAAACACGACAAAACCAGAACTCTCCGGCAGGGAGCAATAAATTCACCCCATTCATTACATGAGAAGAAAAATGATCATCAGGAATCCAGACCAAATCTGACTTTGAAAAATCAAAAAATACTTTTCGCGCAGCAATCTTATGTTTATCTTGATACATTAAACTCACCTTTCTCTACTTGTGAGGCAACTTTTTTTAATCCCAGTTTGGCAGATGCTTTCAGTTGTAATAGGCCAATTTTTGCCATCAACGGAATTGGACTATCCAACCAAATTGTATAAGTCAACTCAGTCTGTCCCGCTTTTTCTATGAACTCCAAACGCCCTAAATGGTAAGAAAACAGAGGGTTTTTTAACATTTGATATTCAATCATTTGATTTGGAATAATTTTGGTGATTTCCTCCTGAATAAATTTTAATGGTCCAACTCCCATTTTACGAACAGAGCCCACGCCATCAGCATTATCTGGATCATGTGACTGTTTAATTACAATAGATTGAATAGGCCATAGTATGGTATTAAATGTGGCATGCTGGTTAAATACGGGAAATACTTGGTCTAGTGGTACATTAAATCTTTGTTTCATCGTTATAGATTTGGCAGCCATCTTCTCATTCCTTTAATTAATCACGACGATCTGAATATTCAAAATAACCTCTGCCTTCAGTATGATCAGGCATATTTGAAGTCCATGTATATCCTGCAATATAGCCCATAGCGGCATATAGCCATGAAGAATCAACTTGGCAATCTATATAAATAGTGCCGTCCGATGTGCCCTCTATCGTCCAGCAAAATTTTTGAGGCAAACTCATCTGTTCACCACTTCTTGGATTGATCTCCTTACTATCTCTAAACTCCAAAACATCAAATGTCACTCGTTTACCAAAGCGTTTTGCCCCCTCATTGACATCTCGTAATTCAGCAACAACTGATGCAGATTGATCTTCATAAGCCCCCACAACACAGAATAATAACTGCTGTGTAGCACTTAAATTGATCACATGGTAAGTAAAAAAATTTGCGGGTAATTTAAAAGCTTTAGGTAATGGTCGCTTCAGATCCATATAAGGCAAATATCCAGTCCCATATTCAAAAGTACACAAACCATTTACAGAGGTTAATTGCCCCTCGAACTCAATTAGTCCCTGATAAGTGCACATAAGTGAAAAATGTCGATACATTTCACTACTACCTGCCCAAGAAATCACATCAGTCGAGGTTAACTCCAAATCTGTTTTGAATGAGCCCACATGACTTTTCAAATAAAATTTAGGATATTCACAACGAAGTTCATATTCATCGCTGAAATGTAATAAACTCCCATCTTCTCTTAGATTTGACCTCATTCGGTCAATCACCAATAACGGGTCATGCGTTGTAATCGCCGTACCATGCCCAATACTAATCGTATTTTTTGCATTACTTTGTAAGAGTGAATCATCGTCCCATGCTTTCCACCCTGAATAACCAATTAGGATCATATTTGCCATAAAATGATGTGGGGCAGGTAAATCTGAAATCATAATGCCATAATGAGACATTCCTCTAGAGCCTAGCGCCGTTCCTGGTGGAGGAAACTTTAATCTTTTAGGCATTTGTGTGTCGTAAATGACATCTTGCTCACCTGCCTTTAAAAACTTACAAAAGGCTTTCGTCAAAACACCTTTAACACCGTTTCGATAACCTGTTTGATAAAAAACGGGTTTATGAAGAGTCTTCTTCATCTTAGTTCCAAATTAGAATTTAGCTACCTCATCTTAGCGTTATACATTTCTATGTCTTGACATTATTTTAATCATTTAACTTTTTGTGCCATGATAAAATTAAAGTGCTTTGGACTTTTTTAAAAGGATTAGCTGCCTTCATATTTCAGCATCCGTTTGAGTGCATCTTGAAATCCCTTAGCCATAAAAAAGCACCCTTCAAATTAGACTAAAAGTGTCCAACTTTCGGGGTGCAGTTCAAACTTTTGGTTAAGGGCATTGTGTGATTTATAGAGTTTTTGGTCTTTTAAAATGTTTTTCGTTCCAGATCTAGAGGCCACAACACGCCCAAAAGCCAACGTGGATGCTGAAAAAGCCAGCCAAGTTTCGCCTGAATTGATATATATTATCTTTCAACATTGGAGTAGACAGTTGCTTTATATAACGAAAGGTGACGGTTTTTCGCTGATGAGCGCGATATTCAGATATATAAAAGAGTTCATTGGACATCATCAGGTGATTTAGCACAAAAATACGATTTAAGCGTGGTGTACATCTACAGAATCTTAAAACGCATGACAGCAATTGGAAAAGCCTTTCAAATTTCATCCAACAATATCCTAAAAATCCCACAATTATCTATTACTTATATTATTAGATATCACAGACTAATATTCTTTGATCATCATCAATAAAAAATAAATGGTAATTATTATCATTTATATTTAATATACGTATACCTTAGCAATTTTTCTATGCGAGGCTCTTAAATGAAAGAAGCCCATACATTTATTCAAGATCATAATGAATGTTTTAGTTGTCTCTATGCAGAAAACTATGCATGGTTATCACGTTGGTTATATCGACATTTAACTTCTACGCTATATTTAGAAGATATTCTTCAAGATACTTTTTTAAAGTTATTCATTTCTAAACAAGCACATCAAATTCGAGAACCCAAGGCATATCTGGCTTCTACTGCCCGCTGTATTGCAATTGATAAAGCACGTAGAGAGATTATCGAAAAAAAATATCTAGAATTCTTAAAAGATAATCCCAATACCACAATACAGGAATCACCTGAACAAACCCTGATCGTCATTGAATTATTACAGAGAATTACTTTAGCGATTAGTGACTTACCTGATCGACCAAGATTATGCTTATTATTGTATTATATAGAAGGACTTAAACAGGCTGATATTGCAAAACAGCTTAATCTGACCACACGCACTGTACAGCATGATTTAGCCAAGGCTATGGTACATTGTCATCAATGGATTCAAAAAAACACCTGATTATCTCTTATGAACCAGCATTCACAACAGTCCACAGATGAAGTATCTGATATTGAATTGATGGAACAGGTAGCAATCTGGCTATTGAAACTCGAAAGTGAAGATTGTACCGAGCAGGATCGTATTGATTTCATTCATTGGCAACAGCAAAATCCAAAACATGTTGAAATACTGAAACAAATGCAGAATACCTTTGAGCAATTCTCAGGCTTAAAAAAACAGTCTAGATCGATTCCCTATAAAGTGATTGAGCAGACCATTCAGCAATCAAAAACTAGATCTATTTTTAAATCCAATCCAATATTCATTGTTATCCTGACAACATTATTAACCAGTACTTTTTTATGGCAGATTCTACCCACTTCTTATTGGTTAGCAGACACTCGAAATAATTATAATCAATGGTCTGAACATACATTAACTGATCATTCAGATATTAAAATTAGTGGAAATTCTGCGTATAACATTTTATTTGATAAAGAAAACCGTATCATTGAATTGCTTAAAGGTAATATTCTGATCGATGTTGCAAAAGATACAAATCGTCCATTTATTATCAAAACAGAGTCTGCCCAGATTCGTGCATTAGGTACACGTTTTATTGTACAACATAACAAGCAGACCACTGTATTGACTATGCTGCACTCAACCACAGAAGTTACAGTCAAATTAGCAAATGGACAATCACAGGTACAACAGGTTCATGCTGGAGAACAGATTATCATTGATCAGGATGGGTTGCATCCTAAGCAAAATATTTCTGTTGAATTGACAGAAAAAGCATGGAATGAACAAATGCTGATGATTAATCTGATGCCACTTGATCAATTACTCAATATTTTACAAACCTACGAAAAACAAAAGCTTAAATATGATGCCGCAACCTTACATCAAATTGAAGTCACTGCCACATTACCTCTTGATGGAACTGGTTTAAAATTATTACAACGTAGTTTACCCATTACAGTCCAAACCGATATGTTTGGACGAAAAGTTATTCAAAAAAAATAAAATTCTTTTTAAATCAAAATTTAAAGAACAATATTAAAAAATATTTACCTTTTTATTTCGTCTTTTTGCTTCTCATCCGTCCTACATATGAAAAATGCAAAAGTTTAGGCTTTTTATCTGTCATTTCATTCTTTGTTCGGGGGACCAAAATGAAAGAAACCCATCATCGTTCCAGTTTTATCGTGAAACCCATTGTACTCTCCATTCATCTTGCTTTAAGCTCAGGCTTGATCTTATCTAGTCCATCGGCTTTAGCTAAAAGCAATCAGAATATCCGTTATAACATTCCAGCAGGAAAGTTAAATCAGGTTTTAAATCAGTTTGCAGCTGTTTCTGGCGTTGCTATTTCCATGAATGCTACTGAACTTTCCAAAATTCAGAGTCAGGGACTAAATGGAACATACACCATTGAACAGGGCTTTATTACCTTATTAGCAAACACATCTTTAAAAGCACATAAAACAGCTGATGGTTATATTCTAAAAGATCGAGTAGTTTCCAAAGATACAGCCCCGCCTACCCTCCGCTCCACCTCCCAGCAGAATGAAGTATCTTTACCCATAATTACTGTGACTGCTGACCAGACCAATCCTTATTTGGCAAATAGTCCAAGTTCCGTCGCAACCAAAAGTGAATTAACTCCTAGGGAGACACCATTTACCATTAATCAGGTATCACAAGAACTGATTCAAGAACGTGGTGATCAGTCAATTTTTGAAACTCTAGAAAGTTTTGCAGGAATTACCAGTGCCAGTAATCCAGGTAACATCGGACAAGGTATGAATCGTAATCTGAGTGTGCGTGGTTTTGAAATGGGACAAACCCTACTCAATGGTCAACGCATGTACAGTACAACAGGAGATGCACAAAACACCGATAATTTAGAAAGAATTGAAGTATTGCGAGGACCTGCTGGATTGTATTACGGTTCTGCCGAACCTGGTGGTGTGATTAATTTAAGTTATAAAAAGCCTAAAGCAGAAGCTGCTTATCAATTCATTACCCGAACCGATAGTAAAGGATCTTACGGTGGTATGTTTGATGCTACAGGATCGCTTACATCCGATCAAAAATTACGTTATCGGGCAGTTGTTAGTTATAACCATCGTATTGATGATCAGGAACATACATGGTCAGAACCCCAAAGTGGTATGGTCGCATTAAGTTATTTACCTACTGACAATTTTGAAACTTCTTTGACCTATGAAAGACTAGAGACAAATTCTATTCCTGAACGGGAAAATAATTCGATTGATTACCGAACAGGAAAATTTTATGACATCCCGAGAGATTTTTTCTGGGGAAGTCTTGATGATCTTGCAACACAAACCACAGATAATATTTTGTGGGATATGAAATGGCAGCTTTCAGATGCGCTTAAAGTAAGTGCTAACTGGAATATTCAACAAACTACACAATTTTGGCAAATTACTCGTTCCGTTACAGGTAAAGGTGGAGCATCCGATTTAGAGGGTAATGTTGACCGTTTTGTGAATGCTCGTGATGCTAAAGGTCATAGCTATTCTGGCAATATTGATATCAGTGGCAAATTCAACCTCTGGAATTTTGAAAACCAATGGTTGGTTGGAGCTGGCTTAGGTTCAACTGATAGCAGTGCAAGTAGCGGAAGGGCTGTATCATCAGGTTCAAGAATTGGTCAAAAAGCTCATGTCGGCACAATCAACATTTATGACCCGATTTATCATGACTGGAATCACCGTGAACTGATTTATGCTGATGCCCGAACGCCTAGGGGTCAGCAAGAAGATAAAAATGTGTATTTACAAAATGTTCTCACTTTTCCTAATCAAAAAACTCGTCTGATGATAGGTGCGGGATGGACAGAATATAAAAGTACACCAGGTGTCGTAAGTACAACCGATCCAGTTAGAACTGAAAAAAAATGGACTCCTCGCATCGCAATAATGCATGACGTACTGCCAACTGCTACAGTCTATGCCAGTTATGGTGAAAATTTCACCCCAAATGACTTAGGCAAATATGATATGGCAGGTAAACAAATTACTGATGCTGTCCTTTCAAGCCAATTTGAAATCGGTTATAAGCAGGAACTTTTCAATCAACAAGCTTTGGTCAATTTGGCACTATTCAGACTGAATAAGAAAAATATCCTTTCCATGGTACAAAAAGATGGTGTGAGTTGTAATGCTGACCTAGAAACCATTCCTGATACGGCAGGTGGTTATGATCCAGTAAATTCAGATTGTCGTTATGCCTTGAATGGACTGGAACGTTCTCAAGGTGTGGAAATCAGTGCATCGGGTCAAATCAATGATTGGTGGTCAACTGATTTTTCATATGCCTACATCGACGCAAAATATAAAGAAGCAGATAATCCTATAAATGTGGGTCGCACCAAACCAAACATCCCTGAGCATAATTTTACACTTTGGAATAATTTCAAGCTCTATGACACTGACAATTTTGGTCGTGTAAATGCAGGGATTGGTGTAAAAGCATGGAGCAAAGCTCACGATGCATGGGTACAGGACAGTTCAACTGAAGAAATTCGCAGCAATATTAACCCAGGTTACACCCTTGTCGATTTATCCCTATCATGGACAAAACAACTGACAGATAAACAGAAAGTTAATCTTGGATTTACTGTCAAAAATGCTTTGGACAAAACCTATTATGACCGCAGTCGTTTTGCTAATAGTGGCACGATTATCTGGGGTGATGAACGTCGTTATTTGCTTACTGCAAAGTATGATTTTTAAGTTAGGTGGCGTTCATGCAATTCAAAAATTTTGATCTCCCCCTATTTCATCGATGGTCAAGTCTATCTGTACTGACTCGTTATCGTCTCGCCGTATTTTCTCGTTGTACAGCAGCAATCTTTGCAGGCTATTTACTTGCTGCATTATTCACAATGGTACTCAGTCTAACCTTACCGCTAGAGAAACCTGACATGGTACGGGTGGCAACCATGTTGTCATTTATCATCCACACCATCGCCATATTGTGGGTTTTTTTATGCCGTAATGCACTACAAGCTTGGTTGGGACTTTTAATTCCCAGTCTGTTCTGCTGGTTCATCTATTTAATTCTTCAGGTGGCATGACATGAGAATAGACAATAAAAAAGAAAGTGTACGTCAATCCATGTCATGGCTGCATACATGGTCAAGTCTGATATTAGGTTGGCTACTTTATGCAATTTTTGTGAGAGGCACGTTAAGTTTTTTCCAGAATGAAATTAGTATCTGGATGAAACCTGAATTGCATCAGTCCCTCAATAATCACAAGCCAGTACAACAAACAGAGCTTGCGCTTAATTATTTACAGGAACATGCACCTAATGCTTCTGCATGGACGATTAATTTACCTAATGATCGACAAACCACACTAGAACTGAGTTGGCCTAAACAAGGTAGTGGCGGAGAAAATCGTCGTGGTGGTGAAAGACGTACTTTAGATGCTGTCACAGGCGAAGAAATTCATGCCAGAAAAACACAAGGTGGAAGTTTTTTATATCGTTTCCACTTTGAATTGTATGCCATGCCCCGTACATGGGCGAGATGGATTGTAGGCATCGCTACTATGTTTATGCTGGTTGCCATTATCAGCGGTATCATTACCCACAAAAAAATCTTTAAGGATTTTTTTACGTTTCGTCCAAAAAAAGGACAGCGGTCATGGCTAGATGCTCATAATGCTACAGCCGTAATTGCCCTACCTTTTCATATCATGATTACCTTTAGTGGATTACTGTTACTCATGTATATGCTGATGCCTTGGGGTATCACTGCGGCCTATCAACAAAATCGGGATGGATTTATTGCTGATTTGCGTAGTCAGGGTAAGCCACCTCAAGCAGCAGTACGAAATGAAGACAGGCAAAGAAATCGTTCAAGGGAATATCGAAAAAGTGATCGGTCATCTCAGCCTTTGGCTTTCACTCAAATAGAAGATATCACGCCTTATATTCAAAAAGCCCGACAGGAATTCGAAGATATTCCTCTTAGTAGCATGACCATTAAAAACCCAAATACAAAGCGGGCTGAAATTGAGCTACGAGCAGCTTATTCACAAAGTTTACTAAAACGGGGCTCAGCTGAAACAGTCAGCTTCAATCTTAGTAGTGGTAAAGTAATTGAGCCGGAGTATCGAGCAACTACTGTGGCCCGAGAGGTTTATAGCGTTCTCACCACATTACATGTTGGGCGTGGGGCAGAAAGTTTATTACGCTGGCTATTATTCTTGTCTGGAATCCTAGGTACAATCATGATTGCCACAGGATTAATTTTATGGGTGGTTAAACGCTTACCTGAACGGAAAAAATTAGGCGGTACACCTTTTGGTCATCGCTGTGTTGAGGTAACAAATATAGCAGCAATTGCTGGACTTCCTTTGGCAATTGGATGTTATTTCTGGATAAATCGCCTGCTACCATTACAGTTGGAAACTCGAACTTTGTGGGAAATCCGCTGTTTCTTTATTGTATGGCTATTGTCTTTTATCCATGCCGCCTTACGTCCTACTCGCCAGGCATGGCTTGAACAACTTTTCATTACCACGTTATTGTTTATTCTGATTCCAATTTTGAATCCATTGACTGGTGGGCGTGGGCTATGGAGTAGTATTTATCACGAACAATGGACTGTAGCCTCTTTTGACTTGATGTCACTGGCTCTGGCCGTTGTCTTCCTGATTTGTTTTATCAAAGTCAAAAATAAACCTGCTCCAATATCCAAACAGCAAGTTCAGGGAGGAACATGTCTATGATGTTCGTTATCCTAATATTTTTACAAATCATTGCGTTAAGCTTTATTGGTTTTAGCATAAGTAAACATCAAACTCAAATTTTTAATCGTAAGTTTTCAGATGTAGCCAATCGTACCTTATGGTGCATTGGATATTTACTCTTGTGTACAACAATGTATTTTGCATATTACATTTGGCAACTGAGTGTTGGCATCTGTATCTGGTTTGGCGGCTTAAGTCTTGCTGCTTTAGGCGTAGGTTTATTCATTACTTACTACCCTAAAAAAATAGCTAATTGGCTAAAGCGATGATAAGAATAAGATAGAGCTAGGGAAAATCAAACTTGCAAAACCTTTCAAAAAAGAAGCTACTTTTAAAGTAGCTTCTTATAACAAGAGTTTTGGTGAGATAGCATCAATCAAAATGGACTGCTCCCAATATCCTAGACACAATACAGCCTCATTTTGAAGTTGCCTTAAATGCTTCTGAGCTCATTCCATCAAGATGTGAATGACGTCTGATTCGATTGTAAAACATCTCGATATATATAGATTATTACAACTCCAATCTACGGCACCCCAACTATTTTTCTGCTTTCGCAAAAAACCTATTAATCAAATATAACCCTTTTTAAACAAATATGCTTCAGCAACAAATAGTGCTTCTTTTTCAAGATCTTTGGTTATTTTTTGATATTTATAATAACTATGTTTCATTATTGCAAATATTAATTCGATTAAATAATTAATATCATTTTCATTGTTTAAAACAATTGGATTTCTTTTTGAAGTAAAAACCTCTGCCAAATTTTTGGAAATAATTTGAATGACCTCTTCCTGCAAATTAAAACCATCAACATCGATCGGCCCACCAAGAATGAGTAAACTCGCAGGTCTATTTTCATTATAAAATTTACATGATTTCCCCACTACTTCTCTAAGTATATCCATGACCTCCCAATCGAGGTATTTGGGATGACCGAACTGGACAATATCCATCAATTTATAGAAATAATTTTTTACAATTATAATAAAAAGATGATTAATGGTGGGAAAATATTGATAAATATGATTTCTAGGGACTTGAGATATATTTGAGATTTCTAAAATAGTGCAAGCTCTAAAATCTTGCGTTTCTAATAAAAATATAGCTGTATCAATAACTTGATTAAAACGCTCTAGACTCCTTTTTTGCACAGGCATGCGAATTTCATTTAACAACATTTTTTTACCTCGTATTGCTTTTCAAAACTGTATGAATTACATTCAAAAAACCGACAAATGTCAGGTTTAATAATAATCATTTTTTTCATGGAGCTGAAAAATGAGTAAGAAAGTTTGTATCATCGGTGCTGGTCCATCTGGAATTGCGGCAGCTAAAAATTGTAAACAGTATGGTTTAGATTTTGATATTTTTGAAAAAAATGACAAAGTTGGCGGTAACTGGGTATTTAACTCAAAAACAGGACATTCATCTGTTTATGAAAATACCCACATCATTAGTTCAAAATTACCTTCTGAATACGAAGACTATCCAATGCCAGAAAGTTATCCTGAATATCCTCGTCATGATCAACTTCAAGCATACTTCGAAAATTATAGCAAACATTTTGGTTTTTATAATGAAATCAAATTCAATCATATTGTGGACAATATTACACGCACCCAAAATGATTTATGGCTTGTTGAATTTACCGATGCGCAAGGCAATAAAAAACAGGAACTCTATGAAAATTTAATGGTTGCAAATGGTCACCACTGGATGCCTAAATATCCAGTATATGAAGGTGAATTCACTGGCAAATGGATGCATTCTCATGATTTTAAAGGTGTGAATGATGAATGGCGAGATAAAAAAGTTCTGGTCATTGGGGCAGGTAATTCTGGATGTGATGTCGCAACTGAATCTACGCGTGTCACTAAAACTGTCAGCTTATCAATGCGAAGTCCGCAGTGGTTCTTTCCAAAATTCATGCTGGGTTTGCCATCAGATATTTTACTCAAAGCCATGGACAGTTTACCTGCTGAACAACGTCAGGATATTCTAACTCAATCTCTCACCACCTTAGTAGGCGATTACGCAAAAATTGGATTACCTGTAAATACCAAGCCACCAATGTCACAGCATCCGACACTTAATTCAGATTTAATCGATTACATTCGTCACGGTAAAATCAAGATTAAACCCGGCATTAAAAAATTAGATGGAAAAAACGTTGAATTCACTGATGGCAGCATTCAAGAATTTGATATCATCTGTTGCTGTACAGGTTTCTGGACCGTATTTCCATTCTTTGATGAGCACTTGATCAACTTCAAGCATGCAGAGAAAGTTCCTTTATATCGCAAAATGATGCATGCCGATTATAAAAACTTATATTTCATTGGTTTATTCCAGCCGATTGGATGTATTTGGCCTTTAGCAGACTTTCAGGCCAACCTTGCCTGTCAAGAAATACTCGGCAACTATCACCGCCCTTCAGATCTGCAAGCTGCAATTGAGGAGGAAATTAATAATCCTCATTATAAGTTTGAAAGTGGACAACGTCATGCCGTTCAAGTCGACTATTTGCCATTTCGTGACGAATTGGTTTCAGATTTGGCAAGTGCAGGCGTGACTATTCCACCGCGCCATTACCACATTAAACTTCCAGAACTCGCGAAAGGATTACTTGAAGTCTAATTGCATCTAAAGCCAGATACTGACTGGATACTGAAAAGGTATCTGGCTTTTATAACTTGATTCAGATATCAAGAAATGGAGTTCTGACATGCAAAGTACAACAAAGCAATAGGGTATAAGGAATTATCATGATGAATGAGCAGCAAAAAAAAGGGATTAAAAATACACTGCTAGATGCAACGGCAACAAATTTAGGCGTTGCAGGTGTCGTTGCAGGCCTAACCGATCAACACGATACACTATTTCTAGACCACTCTGGCAAGCGTGACATTACAAAAGATGATGAAATCCAGAACGATGCCGTTTTCTCGATTTTATCTTGCTCAAAAGCAATCACCACGACCATTGCATTGCAACAATATGAGCAGGGTCTGCTTGATTTGGATGCACCTGCTCAGGAATATGTTCCTGAATTAGGCGAGATTCGAGTTTTAGCGGGTTTTGATCGTCATGATCAACCGATTTTAAATAAGCCCAAAACACAAATGACCACACGTATGTTATTGCTGCATACCGCAGGTTTTGGATACGAATTTCTGGATCAGCCTTATGCCAAACTGATCGCGTCACAGGGTTATAGTAGCGCGTTAACCGCTGCAAAAGCGGCGTTAAATGTTCCATTATTATTTGAACCAGGTACTCAGTGGTCGTATGGCATCAATATTGATTGGGCTGGTGTTGTTACAGAAGCTGTGGGTAAAAAAGATCTAAGTCAATTAATGCAGGAACAAATTTTCCAACCTTTAGGGATGAATGATACGTCTTTTATTCTCACCGATTCAATGCATCAACGTTTAGCAACGATGCATCATCGTACCGAAACTGGTGAATTATTTGCCAATCCTGATTTTATCCTACCACAAGACCCTGAAGTATTTATGGGTGGACATGGCTTATATTCTACCGTCGAAGATTATCTTAAATTTATTCGTTTATGGTTAAACCGTGGCAATGTCAATGGACAACAACTCCTCAAAGCAAGTACAGTCGAACTGGCCTTTAAAAATGGGTTATCCGCAAATCTATCCGTGGGTGCATTAAATACTGTCAATCCTGCACTGACCACAGATATCAATCTCTTCCCTGAGGTGAAAAAAGGCTGGAGTCTGGGTTTTATGACCAACGAACAACCTTTAGCGACGGGTCGCCCTGCACATTCGCTGAGTTGGGCGGGTTTGGCAAATCTTTATTACTGGATTGATCTACACAATAATATCGGTGGTTTTTGGGCGACACAAACTCTACCATTCTTCGATGCAGCAGCCGTATCCAATTATATTAATTTTGAAATGGCTGTTTATAAAGCATTGAACAGTTAAAAAACAATGCCAATGCAATGACTTAAGACACATTACGAGAGAGAATCTATAGCTCAGTGGGTTTTCATTGCCTTGGTATAGATCACCTTTAAGCACCACAGGTTCTCTATACCCAAGGCCAATCCACTCTGGCATACATAAATCCTGAATGATTTAAAAAAGTACGATGCATACATATCTAGTGTTCGTATTTTTTTAACAGCTCAATCTCCCAAACACTGAAACAAAATTCAGATCAGTAAATATCCATCATCTTAGGATACAAACTTAAGCCAAAAACCGACATTTGTAGGATATAATCTCCTGTAAATACGTCCAATATTGAACAGGTGTATCATAGAAATGCATACGCCCAGCGCAATTTGGCAGTAGCTAGCACTTATTGTCTTTCTGCCTGCGTTCAATGTATTGCAATGCAAGCACATGATATTCATGTAGAAAATGACTTTAAAGAAAATAGCCGAATCAACTTAACACTCCTCTAGACTTTTTAGAGAAACGGAAGGACTTTATTTATGAAAGCTGTAAAATTTCAAGGTGTTCGTCAAGTCAGCGTAGAGCATAATATAGAAAAACCGATACCCAAAGGGAATGAAGTTCTATTAAAAATTGCAGCTGCTGGTGTATGTCATTCTGATTTACATGTCATTGATGGAAGTATTTCGGTTCCAAAAGGTTTTACCCTAGGTCATGAAAATGCGGGTTGGGTTGAAGAAATCGGTGAAGATGTGACCGAATTTAAAAAAGGCGATGCCGTTTTAGTTTATGGTCCATGGGGCTGTGGTCATTGTAAACCGTGTCAAAAATCTGCTGAAAACTATTGTAACCATCAAGCTGAAAGAGCATTCGGCGGAGGGCTTGGGCTTGATGGAGGGATGGCAGACTATATGTTAGTGCCTTCTTCACGCTTACTTGTTCCAATTTATGATCTTGATCCTGTGATTGCTGCTCCACTCACAGATGCAGCACTGACCCCTTATGCAAGTATCAAAAATTCACTTCCTAAATTAATGGGTGATGAATATGTGGTGGTCATTGGTGTTGGCGGTTTGGGACATGTAGCGGTACAAATTTTATCTGCTGTCTGCTCTTCTACGATTATCGCTTGTGACATTAACGACGAAAAACTTGAGCTTGCAAAAAAATATGGTGCTCAATATACCTTTAATAGCAAAGACCCTGAAACTGCGGCTCATATTCTTAAAATTACAGGAAGTAAAAAAGCCCAAGTTGTCTTCGATTTTGTTGGAATCCAATCGACTTTAGCACTTGCAACCCAAGTTGTGGGTTTAGATGGTGATTTAACCGTCGTAGGGTTAGGTGGTGGTCATCTTGATTGGCATGCTTTTGCAGTACCTTTCGGTGTAAATGTTAAAAATCCTTACTGGGGTTCCCGAGCTGAATTAATGGAAGTGGTCGGATTAGCACGCCAAAAGAAAATTCATATTGAAACGGAAACTTTTCCTTTAGACCAAGCTGTTGAAGTCTATGAGAAACTTGAAAAAGGTCAAATCAAAGGCCGCGCTGTATTAATTCCTTAATCGTTCAAACCTAACTTGGAGAACTATCATGTCTCGTTTTCTAAATAAAGTGGCTGTGGTGACTGGTGCTGGATCAGGTATTGGTAAAACTATCGTCAAAGCCTACGCTGAACAAGGCGCCAAAGTGATTGTTTCAGATATCAATGATGAACATGGTCGCGCTGTCGTCAAAGCCATTCAAGATCTTGGCGGTACGGCGTACTATATTAAAGCCAATACTGCTGATCCTGAGCAAGTCGAAGCATTGATTGCTAAAACCGTTGAACATTATGGTCGCCTAGACATTATGTGCAACAACGCAGGAATTGGCGGCACACCCGCTCCTGCTGCTGAGACCAGCATAGAAGATTGGAAAAAAATCATTGATATCAATTTTAATGGTGTCTTCTATGGCTGTAAGTATGCCACCCAACAAATGTTGAAAAATGGCGGCGGTGCAATTGTCAATATTGCTTCGATTCACAGTATTACAGCGGTAGCAGGTCATGTGGGATATGCAGCATCAAAACATGGCGTTCTGGGTCTGACACGTAATTTTGGTGTTGAATACGCCTCCCAGAATATTCGGGTCAATGCTGTTGGTCCAGGCTACATCGATACTCCATTATTAGACGAGCTTCCTGCCGAACAAAAACAGGGTCTAGTTTCTTTACATCCGATTGGAAGATTAGGCAATGCCGAAGAAGTGGCTAAATTAGTTTTGTTTTTAAGTTCAGATGAAGCCACTTTTATTAATGGAAGTTATTACAATATTGACGGTGGATATACTGCTATTTAAAAATGATTTTTATTTAAAAGCTCTAAAAATTCGACCTACAATGCCCTTTTATAATGGGCATTGTTTAGATTTATTTTGGATAAATTAACTATTTGAATGTGTAAGATTTTAACCAGTTAAAATATTTATCAAAATTACAGGTTTTTTTACAGATCCCTATAATATTTCACCCACCACTACAATTAGAGAAAAAGGGAATTTCGAAAGTGTGGGGTTTTAGGTAAAGCGACCTATGGTTCAGCCGTTGCTACAATGCGTCTTAGCCCACCTCCAGACGCAAGGATTCGTCCCTATATTGGAGTTGCTGCATTCTGGATGATTGTGTTTAACAGCAAAGATGCCTTTGTCAAAGACTTAAAAATTAAAAATGCCATTGGACCAGTAGCTCAAATAGGCCTTGATATTTCGATCAATCCACGATGGAGTGCTGTGATTGATGTCAAAAAAGTCTGGTTTGATACCAAAGCGAAAGGTTCTTTACCTGCTATGGGAGATGCCCCTATGGGTGCTGATATTGATATTGATCCATTGGTGACTTTATTCAGTTTGGCTTACCATTTCTAAATATCTACTGTACAACATCACGAGAAAACCGAGGTAAATAGATACTTTATTTGATTTAAAGCATGTATTTACCTTCGGTATAATAGAAAACCAACAAGTATTTGAATCATGTTTATTCATCATTTAAAGCACATTCATAATTACTTGGATTTTGCCCACAACGCACCTGTTTCAACAAGTGCATCATGCTTTTGTCATAATACCCTTCTTTAGTCATCTGGATTCGTGCTTCACGCATAATCTTGACATAACCTGCTTTATCGCCCTCTGGCACATCCATCCAATATTTTGCAGGGATTTCATTTTCAATTTTATCGACAAATTCAAATGCAGGCGTAAGCTGTTTGGCGATGACTTCTCTCGCAATCGACCCCATGCCTGCTGGAAATTTATTACGATGCATAATCAATGTACCTGTAACCTGAATCAAAGGAAAACGAATAATTGCTCCAACAACTTTGCCATTTTTATCCGTCATGCCTTTATTCAATTCCATCGGCTTAAATAACAATGCTGGCCCAGCAATGATTTCAACCTCACGATTATTAAACTTTCCCCCAACACTTGTAAGATCGACTGAAACAGGTTGTGCACCTACATTTTGAACCAATTTCTTTTGGGTGGGATCAAATTGAAATACCGCGACTTTACGTCCTGCGGCTTTTGCTAGGGTATTAATATTTCGATCATTGACCATAATATAAGCAGCACCTACTGGAACAATACCGACCACCTCATAATCTTTATTTACCATTTTTGAATCGAATTCGGGTTTTGCTAAAAGCTGAATCACTGAAGCAAGTTGTTTATAAGTCTGTACTGCTCCCAAAGCATCAATACTTCCGACAAACGGATTAAACTGTTTGGCTCTTAAATTACTAATTCCTGCACCATCACATTTTTTACTTCTAAAATCTTCTGTCAAAATACGTTCATCGGTATATACATTGAGTTTAACCATAGTTGAAGCTTTTTTCTTTAACTTAGGATAATCAATATCAATTTTGATTTGTAAATTGGAAGGTCGCGTAACATTCATATTCACACCAAAGTCTTTGGCAACCCGAGTGATCCGAGGCAATTCGCTGATATAGCTGGTTGCCTGCTGAAAAGCTTCGCTGTTTTCGCCATTTGGTGAGTAAACACATAAGATGACTTGCTTTGGAATTTGTTGCCACGTCTTTGGATCATTAAGTAATTTTTTAACTTTTTGAGTGGAATACTCAGAAAGAGACAAATCTAGTTTTTCAGCATGACCATGTGGAATTAATAGAAATAAACATATGATCAATACAGATAATTTCATCCATACATGATCAATTGCATGATTAAACTCAACGCTTATCAAATACTGTTTTTGTTTTAAATGATCCATCATCAAACTCCCTATTCATCATTTAAACATTAGGTGAGTGCTCCAAAAATAAAATTGACTCATCTGACATTTCCGATGGGCAGTTTCATCAATTTAAATTTTTTCTATATCATTTATCAATTTTTGTCTGAATTGGCTTTTATTTATTGGTTGCCGTATTTACTGCAAATGTTTTGTTCAGGGCTTTTAGATAGACTCAAATAAAGGATGAATAAAATTAGAGTAAATTAAAATGAAACGGACATTCTCAAATCTATGTTTAGCCCTCAGTTTAAGCTTAGGAACTACCGCAATCATCACTCATTCCAACACCGCGATAGCTGCCTCAAATATCAATATTCAGAACGTATTACAACAAGAACGCGCTTGGGCAGGTTTACAAACTAAAAAATTAAAAGTAGGTGATATTGAATGGATATATAGCGAAGGAGGTCAGTCCTCCAAACCGACTATTATTTTAATTCATGGGTTAGCAGGTAGTCGGGATAACTGGAATCGTGTAGCACGGTATTTAACGCCTAACTATCATGTCATCATTCCTGATTTGCCTGCACATGGCGATACGAAAGTCGCCGATGATTTTGATCTGTCTATCCCTAATTTAACTGAAAAGTTAAGACGTTTTGCTGAAGCTGGACATTTCGAAAAAGATATCAATATCGCAGGACACAGCATGGGTGGCGCGATTGCCCTGCTCTATACAGCACAATATCCAACCGAGACAAAATCACTGTTACTGGTCGATAGCGCAGGTGTATTTAAAACGGCGAATACGCCTTATTTAAAAAATCCTGCTTTACTCAGTGAACTAGTCGTAAAAAAGTCTGGTGATTTTGACAAACTGTTTCAGCTTGCCACGGCAACACCGCCCTTTATTCCCACTGAGTTAAAGACTGAACAAGAAAAACTCATGATTTCTCAGTCTAAAAGTACTCAACGCATGGTCGATCAGCTCGTTGCCATGTCCAAAATTTATACGCCAGACACGTTTGCAATCGCGGCAAAATCTATCGATGTACCAACTTATATTGTCTGGGGAGACAAAGATAAAATTATCAATGTTGAAGCCGCTCAAGAACTCAAAGAGTTATTGAAAAATGCTGAACCCCCTTTGATTTTAAAAAATGTAGGTCACATGCCAATTATGGAAGCTGATCAGATTGTCGCTCAACAATATCTGATCTTTTTAAATAAACACAAGTAGAAATTAAACTCCGTAAATCAAACAGGAGCCAAATTTAGGCTCCTGTTTTTTATAGATTTATATTGTTAAAGTTTGCGTAATCTTAAAGCATTTAATACCACAGAAAGCGAACTCAAGGACATGGCAATCGCTGCAAACATCGGAGTGAGTAACCAGCCTGTCAAAGGATAAAAAATTCCTGCTGCAATAGGTACACCCAAACCATTATAGAGAAACGAAAACGCCAAATTCTGTTTCATATTTTTCACGCCTTGTTTAGCCAGATGTACTGCTTCGGCAACACCTTGTATGTCGCCTTTGACCAAAGTAATCTGCGCAGTTTGTTTGGCAATATCGGTGCCTGTGCCCATGGCAATCCCCACATCGGCTTGTGCCAAAGCAGGTGCATCATTGATGCCATCTCCTGCCATCGCCACGACTTTGCCTTGTGATTGATAGCGTTTCACGATCTCCAATTTTTGTTTAGGGTCTAAATCACCATAGGCATGTTCAATCCCTAATTGCTGCGCAACCATTTGGGCATTTTTACTGTGATCACCTGTTGCCATAATCACTTCAATCCCATCTTGATGGAGTTGATCAATGACAGCTTTCGCATTTTCTTTAATCGCATCATGAATCACGATATAAGCGATGACGGCTTTGTCATTCAGCAGAAAACTAATCACATCACCTTGTTCACGCAGTTGATCCAATTTGGCACTGAGCGCAGCATCCAGCTTTAATTCAAGTTGATCAACCAATTTCTGACTACCCACATAATAGGTTTGCCCTTCAAATTGACCTTTTACCCCAAAACCAGTGACATCTTCAAAATCATCGACTTTTAACAATTCATCACTTTTCACAAGTTTTGTTAAAGTTTGCGCAATTGGATGCGTTGAATATTGTTCAATTGAAGCAATATAACGCTCTACGGTTTTTTGCTCTAGAGAATCATCCAATAACTGGATTTGTTTTAGGCTCGGTTTTCCCTCTGTCAGTGTGCCTGTTTTATCTATAATCAAAACATTGACTTTGCTTAAAGCCTCGATTGCTTCGGCATCTTTAAACAACACCCCTTTTTGGGCAGCACGACCAGTGGTTGCCATCACCGACATTGGCGTTGCTAACCCCAATGCACATGGGCAAGCAATAATTAAAACAGCGACAGCACACATTAAAGCTAAATCAAACTGTGCATGTCCAAACAGCATCCACGCTAAAAATGTAATCACGCTAATGGAGAGGACTGCCATTACAAAGTATTTGGCTGCAATATCGGCAATGCGTTGAAGTGGCGCTTTTGAACGCTGTGCTTCCGCGACAGCCTGAATCATTTTTGATAATGTGGTATTGGTTCCCACCGCCGTGGTTTGGATACGAATACTGCCTTGCTGATTGACTGTTCCCCCGATCACTTTATCTTCCACCTGTTTTTTTACAGGTACAGGTTCACCCGTCATCATCGATTCATCGACATAGGTTTTCCCGTCAATCACGATGCCATCCAGTGGAATTTGCTCACCAGAAGAAATCTGTAAAATATCATTTTCTTTAATCTGGCTGATGTCGACTTCCTCAACGACATCATCCCGAACCCGTTTGGCTGTATGTGGCTGTAAACGTAATAAGGCTCTTAAGGAATCGGCTGTTTGCGCTCGGGCTTTTAGCTCCATGATTTGTCCAAGCAAGCTCAAAGACACAATCATACAAGCCGCTTCATAATATACCGCAACGCCATGCCCTGTTTTTGCTTCCATTGGAATCAGTGATGGGAAAATGGTCGCAATCACGCTATAAATAAACGCCGCAAGCACACCAACTCCAATCAGGCTCCACATATTCAAGTGACGAGTTTTATAAGACACCCAACATCTTTGCAAAAATGGATAACCCGCCCATAACACCACAGGAATACTCAAAACCAACTCAATCCACGGTTGGATCTGCGGTGAAATAAATGCATGGATATGTGAACCCATGGCCAAAACCACCACCAATAAAGTGAGAGGCAAAGTCGTCCAGAAACGTTTACTAAAATCAACCAATTCTGGATTTGGTCCTTCATCCAACGTCGGTTGCATCGGTTCCAAAGCCATCCCGCAAATCGGACAGGTTCCAGGGCCTTTTTGTACAATTTCAGGATCCATCGGACAGGTATAATCAATATCCATTGCACCTTCTGGTACAGCGCGCTCATCCAATGGAATCAAATACGTTTCAGGATCATTTTTAAATTTCTCTAAGCAGGAAGGATTACAAAAATAATATTCTTTACCCTGATAATGTGTATGCAAAGGGCTACTGCTACTGACTTTCATGCCGCACACTGGGTCTATTTCAGTTTGAGAATTTTCATGCTCAGCATGCTGATGCTGCCCGCCACCACAGCAACTTTTGGCTTGAGGTTGAGTCTTTTCAGTAGATACAGCCGCTTCAATAGACTTTGCTCCACAACATGACGACATAGCAGTCGCTTGGATTACGTCATTTTTTTGATCCAACGGTTTTGAATCGTGACCACAACCACTTGAAACGGCTTTAGGCGGTGCTGGATGGGAACATCCACACCCTGATCCTGTCTCATGACTTGTGGTTTTTTCATTTCCACAACAACTTTTCTCTGATTTTTTCTCTGACTGTTGCATTTTTACGGCTGGATTGGAGCAATGACTGGATAGCGTAGATTCAGCTTCTTTAACTAGATATTTTTCAGGATGTTGTTCGAATTTTTGCTTACAACTTGCGGAACAAAATAAATAACGAGTTCCATCCAGATCAATATGATATTGACTGTCTTCGGCTACGGTCATTCCACAAACAGGATCAATAGACACGATTTTTTTCGGTGAAACCGTAGCTTTGGAACAACATGAAGTTTGCTTTGGCTCAGTCATGGTGGTGTTCTCGTATTCTTATATGATTGTGTTAAGATAAATGCTGTACCTAGGTACGGAGTCAAGCTTTTTATTGAGGCAAATAAGAGGAATTAGCCATGCTAACCATTGGCAAACTGGCTAAACAGGCCAATTTAAATGTCGAAACGATTCGTTATTATCAACGTATTGGTCTGATGCGCACACCAGAAGCAGTCAACCATTATCGTTATTATAATGATCAAGATATAGAAACTTTAAGTTTTATACAAAAAGCCAAAGATGCGGGATTACAGCTCAGTGAGATTAAAGAACTTCTCCAATTACAACTGAATGATCGCGAACAAGTTCGCCATGTGATTGAACAGCGTCTTGAGAAAATTGATCTTCGTATTCAGGAATTACAAGGCTTAAAGCAGCGTCTCAGCAGTTGGGTCGATGAGTGTAAATCGGCACAAGCCGATTGTTGTCCTATTTTGCTAGATTTAAAACAGAGGAGTAATTTCTAAATAGAGTAGCCATGATTCATTTTCAAAAAGCTGGGAAATAAAAAACCTGAGTCCGAAAACTCAGGTTTTTTTATCTTACGATGCTCAGTGAATTATTCTTCACTCATCTCATCATTTTGAGAAACAATATCTTCAGCTTGAGATTCAGATGCTTCCCCTTCAATCACTTCAAGAGTTTCATCATCTTCTTCCACGGCTTCAATCGAAACCACACCCACCAGTGTTTCATCATCGCTTAAACGAATCAGGCGAACACCTTGTGCATTACGACCTGTCATTGCCACTTCAGCTGCACGAGTACGTACCAAAGTACCGCCATCTGAAATCAACATCAGTTCTTTGCTTTCATCAATTGATACTGCACCAACTAACTCACCATTACGTTCGGAAGTCTTGATCGCAATCACCCCCTTACCGCCACGTTTCTTGGTCGGAAAGTCATTCACTGGCGTACGCTTACCATAACCATTGGCACTAGCACACAACACTTCACCCGTTTCTGGAACAACCACCAACGAGACAATACGGCTCACCACATTTGAATCTGAATCATCACTCTCATCTGAGTCATCATTCTCAACGTCTGCATCTTCGCTGTCCAGAGTTGCAGCTAAGGCCACACGCATACCACGCACACCTTTGGCGGTACGCCCCATGGCACGGACATCGGTTTCAGCAAAACGAATCGCCTTACCTTCATTGGAGAACAACATAATTTGTTGCTTGCCGTCAGTAATCGCGACACCAATCAAGGTATCTTCTTCGTTCAGTTCAATCGCACGTAAACCATTCGCACGAATATTGGCAAATTGCTCAAGTTCAACACGTTTGACTGTACCCGAAGCCGTTGCCATAAAGACGTAGTGATTTTCGAGGAATTCAGTCAAAGGTAAAATTGCGGTGATGGTTTCATTGGCATCCAGTGGCAATAAATTCACCATTGGACGACCTTTTGCACCACGTGAAGCCTGTGGAACTTCAAATACCTTCAAGCGATATACCTTACCAACATTGGTAAAGCACAAGACCGTTGCATGGTTGGAAGCCACGACAAGATGCTGAATAATATCGTCATCTTTCATTGAAGTCGCGGATTTACCACGACCACCACGACGCTGAGCTTGGTAATCGGACAATGGTTGTGTTTTGGCATAACCCGTTTGAGACACGGTCAATACCACTTGTTCTTCTGGGATCAAATCTTCACGACAGAAATCAATACGAGATTCAATAATATCTGTACGACGTGCATCGCCATATTGTTGAAGGATTTGTGCCAATTCTTCACGAATCACACCCATCAGAAGATTGAAATCATTCAAAATTGCCGTCAATTCAGCAATCTGACTTAGAATCTCGGTATATTCAGCATGTAACTTGTCTTGTTCAAGACCGGTTAAACGATGTAAACGAAGCTCTAAAATCGCAGCAACTTGAGTTGGGGATAAACGATAAATATCACCAGACAAACCAAATGGGCGATTTGGATCTTCGCCTTCGATTTCATCAGGACGTACTGAAATTGCACCTGCTTTTTCAAGCAAAGCAGTAACACCACCACCCGCCCATTCGCCCGCCTGTAAGCGTTCACGCGCTTCTGCTGGATTTGCAGAAGTCTTGATGGTTTCGATAATTTCATCAATATTGGCAAGGGCAACGGTGAGACCTTCCAAAATATGACCACGTTCACGTGCTTTACGCAATTCGAACATGGTACGGCGCGTCACCACTTCCTGACGATGTCGGATAAAGGCCGCAATGATGTCTTTTAGATTCATCAATTTTGGCTGTCCGTTATCCAAACAGACCATATTGATACTAAAAGAATTTTCAAGCTGGGTATTTAAGAACAGGTTGTTCACAATGACTTCAGCGTTTTCTCCACGCTTTAAGTCAATCGCGATCCGCATACCATCTTTATCAGATTCGTCACGTAACTCAGAAATTCCTTCAAGTTTTTTTTCTTTGACCAATTCAGCAATACGTTCAATCACACGTGCTTTGTTGACCTGATATGGAATTTCAGTGAAAACGATGGTGGTACGATTCGTTTTCTCATCTTCTTCAAAGTGATATTTACCACGAATATGCAAACGGCCTTTACCGGTACGGTAAGCATCTACAATGCCTGATTTACCGTAAATAATGCCGCCTGTCGGGAAATCTGGTCCTGAGATATGTTCCATCAATCCTTCAATCGAAATATTCGGATTGTCTGCATAGGCCAGACAAGCGTGAATCACTTCAGTCAAATTGTGTGGCGCCATGTTGGTCGCCATACCCACCGCAATACCAGCAGATCCATTAATCAATAAATTTGGTACACGAGTTGGTAGCACATCAGGAATACGATGAGTACCATCATAGTTATCCACCCAGTCTACCGTATCTTTTTCAAGATCGGCCAGTAACTCATGGGTCAGTTTCATCATGCGAACTTCGGTATAACGCATTGCAGCAGCGCTATCGCCATCCACAGAACCAAAGTTCCCTTGACCGTTTACCAACATATAGCGAAGACTAAAATTCTGAGCCATACGAACGATGGTGTCGTAAACAGCCGTATCACCATGCGGGTGATATTTACCGATCACATCACCCACAATACGAGCAGATTTCAAGTAGGCTTTGTTATAGTCATTACCCAGCTCATGCATGGCATAAAGTACACGACGATGAACTGGTTTCAGGCCGTCTCTCACATCAGGTAATGCACGTGAAACAATTACACTCATTGCATAATCGAGATATGAGTTTTTTAACTCATCTTCAATGGCAATCGGTCGGATTTCCGATACGCTCATGCATACTCCTTTCTATGCAGCAAAGCAAAAGCCAGCCACAATTTATGTATTAATCACGCAAAACTTAGTTCAAAAAGCTGAACTAAAAGTAAAAAACATAGCTAAAAAGTATAGCATAAATCATGTGGAGATTGTGATGGATTAATACAGCTTAGCCTTTAATATTTGAGTAAATTTATGCTGAAAAAACAGACAGTTCCAAACTGTCATTAGGAATAGAATAAATCAAATACTTAGCGCACATTGTTTTAGAAAATTTGTGAAATATTTAGCAGTCAAAGACCAGAAAAAACCACATTATTTTTTATCATTCTCAATAAAAAACGCTCTTGCGCAATAGATCGCGCAAGAGCGTTTTATCAACTTAACTCAATAATAAATTAAAGTTTAGATACCAATTCTGGTACAACAGTGTTCAAATCACCCACTAACCAGTAGTCAGCAACGCTGTTGATTGGTGCTTCTTCGTCTTTGTTGATCGCAACGATCACTTTAGAGTCTTTCATACCTGCCAAGTGCTGAATCGCACCAGAGATACCGATTGCCATGTAAAGATCTGGCGCAACGATTTTACCCGTTTGACCTACTTGGAAGTCGTTTGGTACGAAACCAGCATCAACCGCAGCACGTGACGCACCTTGCGCAGCACCAAGCTTATCCGCTAATGGGTCTAGGACTTTATGGTAGTTCTCACCAGAACCAACACCGCGACCACCAGAAACAACGATACGCGCAGCAGTTAATTCTGGACGATCAAGTTTTACAATTTCTTCATTTACGAAAGAAGAAACACCAGCGTCAGCCGCTTCACCCACAGTTTCAACCGCAGCAGAACCACCTTCAGCAGCAACTGGATCAAATGCTGTACCACGTACAGTACCAATGATCACAGCTTCATCAGATTGAACCGTTGCAATCGCGTTACCTGCGTAGATTGGACGCTTAAATGTATTTGCAGATTCAACAGAAATAATATCTGTGATCATGCTGACATCAAGCAATGCCGCAACGCGTGGTAAAATGTTTTTACCTGTTGTAGTTGAAGCTGCTAAAACGTATTTATAGCCACCTTCTTTCACAACATCAGCAATCAGTTTTGCTACATTTTCAGCCAATAGATTGGCATAAAGTGCATTGTCTGCAAGTAATACTTTGCTGACACCAGCCACTTTAGCAGCAGCATCCGCTACAGCTTGAGCGCCTGAACCAGCAACTAATACAGCAATATCACCACCGATTTTTTGAGCTGCTGCAACAACGTTTAACGTCGCACCATTAAGTGCTTGGTTATTGTGTTCAGCGATTACTAAAATACTCATGATTTTATCCTTCTGTATTAGATCACTTTCGCTTCATTTTTTAATTTTTCAACAAGTTCGTCTACAGACTTCACTTGTACGCCAGCTTTACGCTCAGCAGGTGGCTCAACTTTAACAGTTTTAAGTTTAGTCCCTGTAGCAACACCATAATCAGCAGGTGATTTGGTATCAAGCGGCTTTTTACGCGCTTTCATAATGTTTGGAAGTGCCGCATAACGTGGCTCGTTCAAACGTAAGTCAGTGGTAATAATCGCAGGAAGTGTAAGCTCAACAGTTTGTAAACCACCGTCAATTTCACGAGTCACTTGAACTTTTCCGCCGTCAACTTTTACTTCTGAAGCAAAAGTACCTTGACCTGCGCCAAGCAAAGCAGCCAACATTTGACCGACTTGGTTTGAGTCATCATCAATTGCTTGTTTACCTAGAAGAATAAGTTCTGGTTTCTCTTGATCTACAACACCTTTAAGAATTTTAGCAACTTCTAAAGCGCCAATTTCATCAGTTGTTTCAACCAAAATACCACGATCCGCACCGAGCGCCATTGCAGAACGAATTTGTTCTTGCGCTTCTTTAGGTCCAACAGAAACCACTACGATTTCAGATACTGTTCCTTTTTCTTTTAGGCGAACCGCTTCTTCCACTGCGATTTCACAGAATGGGTTAATTGACATTTTAACGTTAGTAAGGTCAACCCCACTATTGTCCGGCTTAACGCGAACTTTAACGTTGGCATCAACCACACGTTTTACAGCAACAAGAGCCTTCATGTAATCCTCGGCTGTTTCAGCAAGTAAATGTTGAGAAGAGTTATATTAACGCTTCATATTGAATTTTTTAGGTGCTTTATCTTGCAATGTGTTTGGCATTTCGGTCAAGTCACAATTACACCAACCATGCGAAAAAACACTAAAAAGGCTGAAATGGTCAGTTCATTGTTTTTTTCATTGATTGTTTCCCCATGAAATTGCAGCAGTTTTTATGATTTATTAATATTTGATTTATAATATGTTTTATTTTGATTTATTTCATCAGTCTGACTGATAGGCGACTTTTTTTGCATAGCTTTTATACAAAAGTGCAAATTTATTCAATACTGACTCGTCAGATCAAAAATGTCAGTCCACGATTATAAAAAAACTTAAACATGTCGAAATGTAACAATAAAACATAATAGGTCGGGTTATTGCAAAATTATTACGCTCTCGGATGCGCTTTATCGTAAGTTTGCGCTAAATGATCAAAATCAATATGCGTATAAATTTGAGTCGTACTCAAATTAGTATGCCCTAACATTTCCTGTACTGATCTTAAATCACCACTAGCACTGAGCATATGACTGGCAAAACAATGGCGTAGTAGATGCGGATGCAAATCGACATTCACGCCTGCGCGTTGTGCCTGAATTTTAACACGGGATTCGATCTGTCGCGGGGTCAATGCACCGCCATGTTGTGAAACAAAAATGGGGCTATCTGGCAATACACGACCCTTCCAAATCGTATAGATTTTTAACCACTCGATTAAGCTTTGTTTAGCTTTGCTGCCAAATGGAATCACCCGGGTTTTATTACCTTTACCGGTTACACGTAAAAGCTGTCGTTTAAAATCAAGATCATTCATTTGTAAACTTTGCAATTCAGCTAAACGTAAGCCACTGGAATACAACAATTCAAGCATGGCTTTATCACGTATCCAGAGCTGTTGATCCTTGATTTTTTCAGGTGCAGGTTGATCCAGTATTTGATTGACCGTTTCGATATCAATCATTCCAGGTAAGGGCCGCGCTTTACGTTTAAGCTTAAAATCCTCAGTAGGATTCATATTGAGATAATTACTTTGCTGCGCCCATTTCATAAATTGGCGAATCGCCGACAACATTCGCTGAATACTACTACTACTCAAGTTGGATTGTTCAACTTTATAAGCCAGATATTCGCGTAAATCTGACGCTTCTATCTCGATCAAATCTAGCTTTTTGACTTCACAAAACATAAAAAAATCAGTTAAATCGCGTTGATAAGCATGAATCGTGTGTTCAGATTGATTTTGAATGGTACGCTCTTTGAGCCACATGTCGAGGAGTTGATGATTATTAATATTCACATCATTGCTCCTAGTTTAATATTCAGTGTTGGTATCCATTTGATTTAAATATAACATAATTTCCTGCGCCACTTGTTCAACATAGCGATTCGCGAGATCATGTTCTCCGCCTCGAATGATCTTGAGCGCGGCATACTGAAAAAGATCTTTCAGATATTGCCCGACAGCAACTGGACTTACCTCATCTTGGTCACCCCAGATCAGTAAAATTTTCTGCTGAATCTTTGCCAATTGAACTTCATAATTTATTTTAGTGGTCATGAACCAGTCAGGATAATTTAAAAATTCTTTGGCATAACTTTGTCGCCAATCTGCAACGTTAAACTGGTTCAGGTCAATCCCTCCTGAAGTCGCAATCAAGACCAAACCCTGTATCAATTCAGGCTTTTGTAAAGCTGCTGCGACTGCAAAAATGCCACCCATAGATTGAGCAACCAAGATACATGGGCGATCAATTTTATTGAGCACATAGTGCTGTAACTGTTCAAAACCATGAATGTCTGGATGGGCAGGTTCATTGGCAAAAGCAGGATAAGCAATGATTTGTGTCGTCATTTCTTCGGGTAAATTTTTAATGAGAGGACACCAAAATTCGGTACTGCCCGATGCGCCGGGTAGGAAAATTAAATGTGACATAAGTTGTTTAATATAATTAGTTATTCATTTTAATAGAAAATTAAAAATAAAAAGCACCGCTTGAAATAAGGATGCTTTTATTTTTTAAACCGATACATTAACTTTGAAAATAACGTAAATCCAAACGACCTTCATAGACGGTAGATGTTGGTCCCGTCATCCAAACCACTTCACCTTCACGCCAAGCAATTTGTAACTTCCCGCCTGCCAGTTCAACTTCAACTTCATTGGCGAGTAAACCACGGCGCATACCACTGACTGCTGCGGCACATGCCCCTGTTCCACAGGCTAAAGTTTCGCCGACGCCACGCTCAAAAACACGTAGACGTACATGTTTTTCATCCAGAATTTGCATAAAACCAGCATTGACCCGTTGTGGGAAACGTACATGCGATTCAACTTGTGGTCCAATGGTTGCAACATCCGCAGTTAATACATCTGGCACAATCGTAACTGCATGGGGGTTGCCCATATTGACCACATCAATTTTTAAGCTTTGATCATTGGCAAGCTCAAGATGATAAAGTGCTTCAAACTCTTCCGTGACAAAAGGAATTTCATTTGGAGAAAATTTTGGAAAGCCCATATTGACTCGAACTAAACCATTTGGTCCCAATTCAGGTTCAACGATGCCCGCTTTGGTTTGCACCTTGATTTTGGTTTTATTGGTCAGTTGGCGATCATGCACAAAACGCGCAAAACAACGAACGCCATTACCACATTGCTCAACTTCAGAGCCATCTGCGTTGAAAATACGATATTTAAAATCTGCACTTGGAAAATCGGGCGGTTCAACTATCAGAAGTTGATCAAAACCAATCCCAAAGTGACGATCAGCCATACGCTGAATGGTAGTAGTATCCAGATACGCACGTTGGCTGATTAAATCAACCACGACAAAATCATTACCCAAGCCATGCATTTTTGTAAATTCAAGCAACATGATTTTTTACTCCTCAGGTAATAAACGTTCTTTATCCCATAATGATTCAATCGTTTCACGCTCACGAATCAAATGAGCTTGATCTGCATTCACCATCACTTCAGCAGCGCGACCACGACTATTATAGTTTGAACTCATGACAAAACCATAAGCGCCTGCACCCAGTACAGCCAAGACATCTTCTTCTTTTAAAGCTAATCTACGATCTTTGCCTAGAAAGTCGCCAGTTTCACAGATCGCACCGACCACATCCCATGCTTTTTCATCAACGTCTGTATTGGCATCCACCGACTGAATATCCATCCACGCTTCATATAAAGATGGACGAATCAAATCATTCATCGCAGCATCAATAATCGCAAAATTACGATGATTGGTCGGTTTAAGCAGATCCACTTTGGTCAGTAGTACACCTGCATTGGCACTAATACTACGCCCTGGCTCCATGTACACTTTCAAGCCTAATTTTTGCAGCGCAGGTTTTAACGCATTGGCATATTCTTCAACGCTTGGCGGTGTTTCATCTTTATAACAAACACCTAAACCACCACCAATATCAATATGTTTGAGGTCGATACCAAGCTTTTTCAACTCAGCAATCATCACCATAACACGATCCAAAGCATCGACAAAAGGCTTGGTTTCAGTCAGTTGTGAACCGATATGACAATCAATTCCTACAACATCTAAATTAGATAAAGATGCCGCATATTGATAGGTTTCATAAACCGTGTCACTAGGGATACCAAATTTATTTTCTTTCAATCCTGTTGAAATATAAGGATGAGTTTTGGCATCGACATCTGGATTGACACGTAATGAAATTGGGGCATTTTTCCCAAGTTTTGCTGCAACATTCTGAATACGATCCAATTCTGCATACGACTCAACATTGAAACAGGCAATCCCGACTTGCAGCGCTTTTTCAATATCTGCTTCTGACTTGCCTAAACCAGAAAATACGATTTTGGCTGGATCGCCACCTGCTGCCAACACGCGCGCAAGCTCACCCCCAGTCACAATATCAAAACCAGCCCCAAGCTTGGCTAATACATTCAACACCGCAAGGTTTGAGTTTGACTTTACCGCAAAGCAGATTTGATGATCGATAAAATCAAAAGCACGATCCATATCCAGATAATGTTTTTCAAAAGCTGCTTTTGAATAAACATATAACGGTGTACCAAACTGTTCGGCAAGCTGAAGCAGTGAACATTGCTCAGCATGCAATATCCCTTGAATGCGGGAGAAACTCATGAATGTATCCTTATCTTTGAGACGTTAAGGGGATGGTGTAGGTTCTGAAGCTGAGGATTTTTCTTTTTCCTCAGTTGCATTTTTCTGAGCTTGTTGCTCAGCATCTTTAGATGAATACAGTAAATATTTGGCACGTTTGTCATAATTTGGATCAGAAGGTAAATGTAATGCACCTGATTGACCGCATGCCGTGAGCGCAGCACCGCTCAGTAATATACTGATAGAGCAAATGACTTTAAGCATCTAAACACCGAACTTTTACAATTCGGAGCAGTATAGCGTGATCATCTCAGCAGCTAAAGTCTAAACATAAAAAAACGCCAGTTTAAACTGACGTTCTATGGATTTATTCAGACCTATTTCTTTTTAGCAAAGAAATAACCAATAGCCAAAATAATAAACCAGATTGGACTAACTTTTAATGATTCAAGTGTGGTTTCATCCAAAGCAAGGAAATAGATCGTTGCAAGGAAGAATAAGATCACCACCCAACAAGTAAACACACCGCCAGGTAATTTAAAGATCGATTGCTCATGTAGTTCAGGTCTATTTTTACGGTAGTTAATATAACTCCACATAATAATAATCCACACACAGATAAACAAAATGGTCGACAATGTCGTCGCTAATGTAAACGCGGTGACTTCATCATTTGTGCCTGTTTGTACTTTATAAATGTACTGGACAAACGCACCAATGAAGATACAAATAGAAGAGAATATTAACGCTTTTGCTGGAACTGCTGACTTAGACAACATGGCAAAGAGTTTTGGTGCTTTTTGATCTGTTGAGAGACCAAACAACATACGGCTAGTCGAGAACACGCCACTATTCATGGATGACATTACAGAAGACAGTACTACCAGATTCATGATAATCGCAGCAGAGGCAATACCTGCTTGTGAGAAGATATTCACGAATGGGCTGACTTTAGGATTGATTTGATCCCATGGGGTTACACACATCACCACAAACAATGCCAATACGTAGAAAATAATAATCCGAATTGGAATCGAATTAATCGCTTTAGGTAAATTACGTTTTGGATCCTGTGTCTCGGCAGCCGTCGTTCCAACCAGCTCTACCCCAACAAAGGCAAAAATGGCAATCTGGAAACCTGCTAAAAAGCCATCTAGTCCTTTTGGAAAAAAGCCACCATGAGTCCAAAGATTACTCACACTTGCGGTCGTACCCGAAGAGTTGGTAAAACCTGTAAAAATCATCCACAAGCCCACAGCAATTAACACAATAATTGCTGTGATTTTTACCATGGCAAACCAAAATTCCATTTCACCGAACAATTTTACCGTAACAAGGTTTAACCCCAGTACAAATAAAATGGCAACGGTACTAATCAGCAACCCTCCTAGCGCAGTGAAAGACTCACCGCCATTGAAGAATTCCAGATAATAAATAATGGCGGATAAATCTGCGATCCCAATGGTGACCCAACACAGCCAATACGTCCAACCGACAAAATAACCCGCCCATGGGCCGATCAAATCAGTTGATAAATCAATAAAAGATTTATATTTAAGATTGGATAACAGTAATTCGCCTAGCGCGCGCATGACGAAAAACACCATGATGCCGATTAAGCCATAAATAAAGAGAATAGAAGGACCAGCCAAACTAATAGTTTTACCTGACCCCATAAATAACCCTGTACCAATCGCCCCACCAATTGCAATTAATTGGAGATGTCGGTTGGATAAGCTGCGTGAGAGTTCACCTTCTCCAGAATGTGAACCAAAATTTTCATTTGACATTGTTTTTTTTAACTCTCAAATTTTGTACTTTAAAATTAGCCTAAAACCATTAAAACAAAAAAGTTTTTTTAACTTATTGTTTTATTTTTTTGATAAATAACGCCTATAAGATGTTTTTTTAGACATACTTACTCCATTTTTAAGCTGTAATTGAACTTATCCCTGAGATTGCAGTTTACGTGCCAAAGTATTTTTTGGCGATATTTTCCTTCAAAATTTGTGTTTAAAGTTCCCAATTGTTACATTTCACTGGTTTATTAATTCCAAGATGCACTGAATATGAGCAAAGTTAAAACGGTTTATCGCTGTGAACAATGTGGTACAGATCATCCCAAGTGGTCAGGTCAATGCTCAGAATGCGGTGAATGGAATAGTTTGCTTGAAGTGCGTGTTGAACCTGCTTCTTCACATCGTGCTAAACCTAAATTAGGCGGTTATGCAGGTCAAACTTCTGCAGTCACCATCTTAAATCAAATCTCTGTGTCGCACGAAACACGAGTTGCCACAGGGATTGGTGAGTTTGATCGGGTACTCGGTGGCGGGCTGGTGACAGGCTCAGTGGTGCTGATTGGGGGCGATCCCGGCATTGGTAAATCAACCATTTTGCTGCAAACTGCAACTTATATGGCGAGCAGTAATAGCTCTGCACTCTATGTAACAGGTGAAGAATCCTTATCTCAGGTTGCATTACGCGCCCAAAGGCTCGACTTACCGACCGATAAACTCAAGGTTATGGCTGAAACCTGTGTAGAACGGATATGTGAAATTTTGGCTCAGGAGCGCCCTGCCGTTGCCATATTAGATTCCATTCAAACTTTATATACAGAAACTTTACAATCTGCCCCCGGTGGGGTTTCACAAATTCGCGAGTCCGCAGCTTTGCTCACACGTTTTGCCAAACATAGTGGAACTGCACTCTTTATCGTAGGTCATGTCACTAAAGAAGGTGCTTTGGCTGGTCCACGTGTGCTTGAACATATGGTGGATTGTGTTTTGTATTTTGAAGGTCAGTCAGATTCACGCTACCGTATGATTCGTGCGGTAAAAAACCGTTTTGGGGCGGTAAATGAACTAGGTGTTTTTGGCATGACCGATAAAGGTTTACGTGAAGTCGCCAATCCTTCGGCTATTTTCTTAAGCCGTTATGATGAAGCCATTCCAGGTTCAATTGTCATGATCAGTCGCGAAGGTACTCGCCCACTCTTAGTCGAAGTACAAGCATTGGTAGACGATGCACATGGTCAACCTCGCCGCGTCGCACTGGGTCTAGAACAAAACCGATTAAACATGTTACTTGCAGTGATGCATCGTCATGGTGGTGTTCAAACTTCTGGACAAGATGTTTATGTCAATGTGGTGGGCGGCTTAAAAATTACCGAAACAGGTTCAGATTTGGCAGTACTTTTGGCCTGTGCTTCTAGCTTACGTGGCAAAGCCTTACCGCAGCAATTGGCTGTATTTGGAGAGGTTGGATTATCGGGTGAAATACGTCCAGTTCCAAACGGTCAGGAACGTTTAAAAGAAGCTGCTAAACATGGATTTAAATATGTCATTTTGCCACGTGGCAATGCTCCGCAAAAAACCGTTGATGGTGTACAAATTATTGCGGTTGCAAGGTTACACGAAGCATTAACAGAAGCCATGCAATTAAGTGACGAGTTAAGTTAAATCGTCGGATATGATTTGACATAAAAAAACATATTTTTGTTATTGAAATTCGTCAAAAAAGCCTGCATAAATACACTTGTAAATTGAATTTATATAGGAATTTTCGATGGAAGTACGACAGCGTAGTTTATTGGCAGGTGTTTTGATGGCCGCCTTGGTCGTTGCACCGCTTGCTGAAGCAAAACGTGCAGGTGGCGGTAAAAGTCATGGTATGTCACGTTCAGCCGCTCCAAGCCAGTCTTACCAACAACCTCGCCAAGTGACTCCTGCACCTCAAACAGCACCTGCTGGTACACCACAGCGTTCTGGTCCGGGTGTTGGTTCAATGGTTGCTGCGGGTGTGGCAGGTGCTGCTGTGGGTGCCGTTGCTGCCAATGCGCTGGCGGATGACCGTCATTCAACTTCTCCTGAGCAACAAGCCACTCAACAGGATGCAGCAGCTCAGCAGGCAAAAGCCGAGCAAGAAAAGAAAAGTGGCATCCCGGGCTGGATCTGGATTATCTTGATTGCTGCGATTGCTTTCTTTATTTTCCGTAGATTTAGCAATAAGCAAAAAGTTGCTGGCAATAATCCGTTTGCGCCAAACAATAGTGGCAATGCTGCACCATTTGGACAAAACACATCGACAAACCGCGCTAATTCTGGTGATAACACCAATATTTTTGGACAAAGTGTCGGTGGCAACGCAAATGCAGCGCAGACTTCAGCACCGTTCGGTAGTGCTTATACTAACAGTGGTAGTCAGCTTCCTGATGGAACAGAACCTGCAACTTTCTTACGTGTTGCACGCCAGCGTTTTAATCATATTCAATCGGTGAACTCTGCTAGCAATATTGAAGAAATTCGCCGTTATTTAACACCAGATCTTTATAGCTCGATGTATAACGACATCATGGCGAATCAAGATCAGGACGTTGCTGAGTTTAGTAACTTAAATGCAATGGTGGTCGATAGCACAACGGAAAATGGTCAGTATGTGGTCAGTGTTCGTTTCACAGGTACAGTAAGTGAAGATCTGAATAGCTTACCGCAACCCTTCTCTGAAATCTGGCACTTTGTTAAGCCAGCAGGTTCAAGTGAAGATTGGAAAGTGGCTGGGATTCAGCAAGACTAACGTTTCGCTAAAAATAAAGTAAGCCGCATCAGCGGCTTATTTTTTTATCTGTGATCTTAATATTAATCATCAGATACGATATTAAAATCACACTTTTACTACGCTATTGTTGCTGGAAAAGCAATCACCTGATCAATACGCATGATTTCAGTTGCGATCATCAGTAAACGATCGATCCCTAAAGCAATACCCGAACAAACAGGCATATATTGTAAAGCCGCCAAAAGATGTTCATCAAGTGGCATTTCGGCTAAGCCTTGTTGTTTACGTTCAAGATTATCCGCTTCAAAACGCTGTCTTAATGTTTGTGCATCCAATAATTCATCATAAGCATTGGCCAGTTCTAAACCTTCAATATAAACCTCAAAACGTGCTGCAACCTGTTCACCATCTTCATCAATACGTACTTTAGCCAGCGATGCCATTTCTGGAGGAAAATCAGTTAAAAATACGGGCGTATCAAACCCCAGACTCGGCTCAACAAAATGCGAAAATAATAAATCCATATAGGCGAGTCGATCATCGCCCAAATCCAATGTCAGTCCGACACGACGAGCAGTATCTTTGAGTTGTTGTAGACTGGCTTGCAATGGATTAATATCCAGACGATCCTGAAAGGCATGTTTATAACTCAGGATCATCGGGCGAATCTCATCAAAACGATGATGCAAACAACTGTGTAATAAATCAGCCGTTTCATGCATTAAGTCTTTAAGATCAAATTCAGGGCGATACCATTCCAACATGGTAAACTCGCTATTATGTTTTCGTCCATGTTCCTCATCACGAAATACTTTACAAATTTGATAAATCGGGCCACTGCCACTGGCGAGCAAGCGTTTCATGGCAAACTCAGGCGAGGTTTGTAAATATTGAATACGCTCTTCGCCTTGGATATGCCGCAAGGCACGAACGGATGCCAAATGTACATCAGTCACCCCTGCCTGAGAAATAATTGGCGTTTCAACCTCCAATACATCACGCTCTGCAAAAAATGTACGAATAGTCTGATACAGTTTGGCACGTGCTTTAAGTGCTTCAATCGAACAGGTCGGTTGATACGTTTTTAAATTTAAATCCGACTGTTGACTCATGCCACAGGCCCTCCATATGCAGCCCATTCACGGCGCAGTGGATATTCTTTTCTAAGTTGATCAAAAGCTTGCTGATCGACTTGTCCTTCTTTGACACAAGCACGTAAATGTTGATCGTCAAGCTGAATATCATAAATCTCTGTTAAATATCGTTGTAACGCTTGTTTTAAGGATAAATCTTTAAAATATGGTTCACAGAGAGGAAGCTCAGATTCGAATGTTTTTTCGGCTTTAAAACCAAAATGCTGACAAAACGCCTGATACACCATTTGTGTACCGCGCGCTTTACCTTCCAAACTGTAACCTGCAATATGCGGTGTTACCAAGCTAACTAAATCTAACAGTCGCTCAGAAATGACAGGTTCATGTTCAAACACATCCAGCACCACTTGACGCTGCGTTTTTTGAATATTTTCAATTAAGGCAGCTTCTTCAATCACAGGCCCACGCGCACTATTGATCAAAATCGTTTGGGCTGGAATACGCGCGAGTCGATCGGCATTGATGAGATGATAAGTCGGATGATCACCGGTTTTGCTGAGTGGAACATGGATTGAAATCGCATGGCTACGTTGCAGTAATTCATCTAATGAAACATTTTCAATCTGATCAAGCTTTACATAAGGATCATAGCCAATGACGTGCCAATCCAACAATTTTGCCATGTAAGCCAAACGACGTCCGACATTGCCCAAACCGGTAATACCTAAGGTAAACTGCTGTTTTTGTTGTAAAAGCTCTGGTCTTAAATGTAATAACGCTGTAATGACATATTCTGCGACTGCCTGAGCATTACATCCCGGTGCATTACTCCACGCAATGCCTTGTTGTTGCAGTGCATTAATATCCATGTGGTCTGTACCAATGGTCGCACTGCCTACAAATTTTAATGCGCTATGATCGATTAAAGCATGATCGACTTTGGTCACAGATCGAATAATTAAAGCATCGGCATCTTTGACATCTTCATGCTGCAAATGTCGACCAGCACGATGTTCAACTTTGCCAAATTCAGAAAAAAAATAGTCGGTAAATGCCAGATTTTCATCTGCAATCATCTTCATATGCTGTTCCAATCACTCACTGGCATTTATCATAACCTGTCACTTGGCATGTGACTACGCTCGTCATTTATAAATCGAATTTTTTACCATCATCCATTTTTAAATTTTTTCTGCTCAATGAATTGTGAAATCTATATTTGCTTATTTCTTGTTTGATTCTAATATCAAATGCAACATATGGGTCGCAGTGGTATGTCTGATGTGATCTGGTCGGGCATGAAAATAACGTTCTGATAGAGCATTGCCAGATAGATCTTCAAGTATTTGAAAACCCATTTGATTCACGAGATCATGCAGTTCTAATGAATTAAATTGGCCCATCAATGGTTCGCGTAAGATTTTTGTGAATTGAGCAACGGCTTGAGTTCCTATTTTTTCAATCCCCCGAAGTGAATCAAAATCAATCGAATAATCCAGAACGATTTCACTTTGCTTCGCTGTGAAACTGGCAATACTACTTAAGGTCTGTAAGGTGGTTTCAGGCTGTAAATAGTGCGTTGTGCCTAGCCATGAATAAAAAGCAGGACGATCTTGCGCATAGTTACTACGAGCTAGAACCTCTCCCAAAGCTTCTTTTTCAAAATCGATGGCGACAAATTCGACATTGGCAGGAATATCACCAAGCTGTTTAAGTTTGTGTATTTTTAAACCCTGTGTATCGGGATGATCAACCTCAAAAATTTTTAAATCTGGATAATGCTGTGCCAAACGTAAGGCAAATGAATCTAAGCCTGCCCCAACAAGCACATATTGATTCATTCCCTTTTCAATCGCCTGTTTCAAGCAATCTTCAGCATAACGCGAACGCCCCACGACCTGAGCTGTTAACAAACCTAGTGTTCGATTCAATGCTGGTGAGTAAAAGATTCTATTCACCAAAGGCAAGCTTAATAACCTTTTCCACGCTTTATTGGTCATTTCAAATGCATAGGCATCGGCAAAAATCGGATCATGCGCGAATAAATAATGATTGGCGCGTAATGCCGCAGCGGCTTCTGCGGTACGACTTGACCGTCCTTGTTTCATGTCATCTTCCTTTGAAAGCAAAATAAAAGCAGTCGATTGAAAACAATAGACTGCTTCATTTGAAAATAAACCAGAAAATTAAGCGTCTACTTTACTTTTGCTTAGATTAGTTTGGTAAGTCACTTCATAATCGCGTAGGTTCAAAGTTTTTAAACGCTGTTTTAATTTTTTTAACGACCACGGCCATGCGGCAAAGTTACGCCCATTGGCATCCAAATAATAACTTTTACAGCCGCCTGCATTAAATACTGTGGTTTTTAAATGCTTTTGCACCAATTCATTATGCGCATGTATGACTTGGGGTTTAACACTTAATTTGGCGATATTGTGTTTTTTGATTTTTTGCAAACCATCGACAATATAATCCAATTGTGCTTCGGCTAAGCCAATAAATGAATCGTAAACCAATACATTTGGCCCGAGTACCAAAAACGCATTCGGTACATTTTCAATATTGGTTCCTAAATACGCTTCAGGAGAACTACTTTTCCATAAGTCATGCAGACATTCCCCTTTGTCATTATAAACACGGCGACCGATTGGAGGATGTGAAACTTCGAAGCCTGTTCCCCAAATAATCACATCCACCTCATGACGCTCACCATTGGCAGCAATTACCGTATTGCCTTCGACTTTGACCAAACCCTGTGGAATCAAATGCGTATTTGCCGCTTGTAAAGCAGGATAGTAATTGTTGGCAAATAATAAGCGTTTACAACCGATGGTAAAATTTGGCGTCACATTCTTGAGTAATTCAGGATCTTTTACCTGAACTTTAAGTACTTGTTTAAATACTTCACCCACAGGCTTTAATACAGAAGGATTGCGCAAACCAAAGTTAATGGCATTCAGAGATTGTGCTACGGTTTTACGCCAAGTCGATTGAATCAGTGGAAATCTTTCAATTACAGATTTACCAAACTCGCCCAGTTGCATATCTGGTTTTGGCACGACCCAAGGTGCAGTACGCTGAAAAACAAAAAGTTCTTTTGCCAACGGTTGAATTTGTGGCACAAATTGAATCGCTGAAGCACCTGTCCCAATCACGGCAATACGTTTATCGGTTAAGTCATAGTCATGATTCCATTTTGCTGAATGAAACATTTCGCCTGTAAAGGTTTCAATGCCCTCTAATTTTGGAATTTGTGCTTCGGTAATGGGTCCTGTCGCAAACACGACGGTACGAGAAAGATACTGTCCTTTGTTGGTATCAAGCACCCAAATATTGCGTTGATTGTCCCAAGCCGCTTTTTCAAGTTCAGTTTCAAATTCAATTTTTTCATGAACATTAAATCTATCGCTAACTTCTTCTAAATAACTGAGAATTTCAGGTTGACGCGCAAATAGATGACTCCATTTACTACTTGGTGCAAATGAATAAGAATATAAGGCTGATGGTACATCGCAACCGCAACCCGGATAGGTATTTTCACGCCATGTCCCACCTACACGACCTGCTTTTTCAATAATTTTGTAATCGGTATAACCGACTTGGTCGAGTCGAATCGCTGCTGCAATTCCTGAAATACCAGCACCGACAATAAACGTGTCATAAATATGCTGGGGTAATGCTTTGCTTTCAGCCGAGTTTAATTTTTTTGCTTGAGCTGTCATTTACAATATCCTTGTACTTGAAAAATAGATCTTTAAAAACGGCATTTGACCGAATTCCCATCTAAATTTCATCATTGGTTATTTCATTAATCTGTAGGAAGTCCCTAGAAATTTTGCATAAAGGTTTGGAGCTGCACGCTTCATCAACCAGAAAAGTTTGGCATCGAACTGTGGGATGGTATAAAGCTTGTTGCGATCCAGACGATCCAGTGTCAATTTTGCGACTTTGTCGCTGGTAGTGAATGCCAGATGGGTCAGTGCATAATCCAGAATGCCTTTATGCGGCACTTTCCCATTTTTTATAATGTTGGTCGGGACTAAGGTGGGGCACAGTACATTCACCTGAATATCAAACTTTTTAAGCTCAGCAGACAATGTTTCTGATAATGCTCGAACCCCTGCTTTACTGACGTTATACACCGTCATTTCTGGCGCCGCAGTATAAGAAGCTGCTGAGGCTACATTGATAATGGCACCATATCCAAGTTGCTTAAACTTTGGCACAAATGCACGACAGCCATGAATCACGCCCCATAAATTGACATCCATACACCATTGCCAATCTTCCATCGTCATTTCATCAAACTTACCACCCAAACCGATACCAGCGTTATTAATGACCAGAGTGACTGGATTTTTCAGTAACTTCTCGGCTTGTTCAGCCAGTTCCGATACCTGTTCAGCTTTCGCTACATCACACTGTACAGAAAATGCAGTCGCGCCCAGTTGTTCAATCAGACTCACTGTTGTTTGAGCTGCCTCCAGATTGATATCTGAACACACCACAGTACCGCCACGACGGGCAAGCTCTAGTGCAAAACTACGTCCAATACCACTGCCTGCGCCTGTTACAACAGCATAAGACTGTTGGCTTGGCTTTTTATTTTTTGAGCCAAATAATTTCATGGCATATCCTTTTTCCTGTCAGCATCTTGACTGAACATCTCTTTGTTGAATAACGCAGGGCTCAATGACGTACTGGTGGTGTAAATATTTTCACCAGATAAGGCGCAATCGCCCCGCCTTCGGAGAGAAGTTTGTCTTTGTAATATTCGAGATAAGCCGAGGTGTCATGGTCATTCGGATGAAAATCAGGACGTAAATAATCAAATATCTGTCCCATCGTACTACCAAATACACCATCTTTCGGACTAAAAATCAGGCTGACACCGCGACCTGCATCTTTCCAGAACTTTCGGGTCAACATATCTTTTGGCTTGCGTAGCATAGGAACAAAAAGAGTGGAAAATGGAATCAAACCTAAAATCGTCCCCAATGCGATAAAGAATCCAGCAGCGCGAAGTGAATAATTGCCATTCAATAGCTGGTAAACATCATAAGCAATATCTTTATGTTCTGATTCTTCCAGCATGTGCCACATCCACATGGCACGTGTTTTAGCATCATCAGAATAATAAAAATTCTTTTCATGCTTCATCATGTATTCGGCAAGCACTGCGGTAAAATGTTCAATTCCCGCCATCATGGAAAGCTTAAGCGGCTGTGGAAACTTTAAGAAAATATTGTCAAAGAATTTTTCGCCCAGAAAACGATATAAAGCAACGGGATAATTAATGGCTTCGTGTGCAATCGCATCATTAAACTCATTGTGTAATTTGGAATGGATCGCTTCTTGTCCAATCAAAGAAGTTACACGCTGTTTGAGAACAGGATCATTTACCATATCTCGATGAAAACGAGCTGTTTCAATGACTAAGTCTTCACCATAAGTCAAAAACACAGACAGTGTGGCGAAAAAAATCGTGGCAAACTGATTATTCATATAAAATGAGATATCAATTTCCTGACCTTCAAATCCAATGGCTAAATGACGAATTGGAATGGTCTGTTTCAAAGCATAATCAGGTTGTTCAAATTTAGGCGATGATTTGAAAGCTTGGACTGATTTTTTTACTGCGGTCGTGATCATGGCGACACCTACTTAAAGCATTCAATTTGTTACAACATTCAATATTTACCAAGTTCAATGATGCAAACTGAAATATTGTTCGCACTTTACTAACCATTTCATCCTAATCTGATCTTATGTTCGGATTCAATTCGGGTCTAAATTGCTGAGCTTATCTGTAAAAATAGAAGCGGTTAAAATGATTACCCCAGTTAAATTTCCATAACATATTGTTTTTATTAAGAGCAAAATTATAAATTAGCAAAAAATAATCGCAATAATGAGCTTTTAAGCAAATGACATCATGCATTTATTGATCTGGATAAAATTGGATAAAATTCAGGTTTTTTTGCTGTTCGGATTTATGTTTTTTAATTTGGTAAATATGGCCCGACATGATAACTTGAATAAATATTCGGATTTCAAGGATGTGATGTTGAATACACGCAAACCACGCCAGACTCGCGCTAAAGTCACGGTGGATACCATTATCGAAGCGGGTTTTATCTCTGTGGCTTTGCATGGCACCAGTGGTACAACGACTCGACATATTGCAGATATCGCAGGCGTGAGTGTCGGTTCACTCTACGAATATTTTAAAAACAAAGAAGAAATTTACGATGCGATGGCACATTCTTTTGTGCAGGAAATTCTGGACATGATTCAAAATCTCACTCCGATCATTATGGATATGGAGCTAGAATCGGTCATTGAACTTATTTTCTATACCTTTCGCGACTTATTGACTCAAAACAATGAACGTTATTTGATCTGTTTACGTTATGCAAGTGAGCTTAAATATGACAAATATATCAATCAGATTGAACGTGAACTCATGAATATTGTCATGAAATACATGATGAATAATCCAAAATATCTGAAAGTAAATAATCTGGCAGTGACAGCCTATGTCAGCATCAATAGCGGAATCTTTAATATTGCCCGCCATTTAATTTTGCCAAACCCCTATATTACTTTTGATGAATTGGTACAAGGCTTAAAAACCATGATTATGAGCTACATTAATGTCGAACTGGCAAAAAGTGAACACTAAACTGAGGTGTTCACGTTTGGTGATCGTCAATTGTGGTACTTAGGTTTTTCACCATAATTTCCAGATTATTGCGAATTAAATAAGCCAAATGAATATCGACACCCTGTAACATCTGATGTTCCAGTTTTTCAACAATTTGATTACACGCTGCCAATTTTTCCAGACCTTTTCCAGTGACGGTCAATAAAATACGACGACCATGCGTTGGATCTGGTGTTTTTTCGATCCAGTCATTGACCAGCAAATCTTGTAAAATTTTATTGGCAGATTGCGGCTTAATAAAAGAACGCTCTGCTAATTGTGCATTTGAAAGATTCGGCTTGCCCGCCAAAACTGATAAAGTGGTAAATTGCGGCAAACTAATATTTAAATCTTTGAGATGTTCGGTGAGATGTTTACTAATGATTCGATCCACACGGGCAATCATATAGCTGAGTCTTGGTTCATCTTCTCGTTTTTTTTCAACTGAACTTGAGTTTGGCATCATGTTTGATCATCAAAATTTAAAGAAAGTATGAAGCCCTGCCCCATACTTTTCATTTTACTTAAGTTGTACTTTGGCTATGTGCTAACTGTACTGCCTGTTTAGGCTTTCTGACAAGCAGCAACGCAGAAATTGCAGCAATCAAAATCACAGGGATACTTGAACCAATGACGATTGTGGCACTTTGCCCTAATGATAATAAAAATCCTGCAAACAATGGCCCTGCAAATGAACCAATTCGCCCAATGGCAACCGCAGCACCAACACCTGTACCTCGCATTTCGGTTGGATAATACATCGCAGCTAGTCCATAAAGTGCAGATTGACCACCTACAATAAACAAACCACAACCCACCGCAGAAAGTGCCAATAAAGCGACTGTTGGAGAAATCGATAAACAGCAAAGCGCGATCAAGATTCCTGCATAAATAAATTTGATGACCGTTGCCATGCGCATTTGATCCAATAACATCCCCATCAGGATTGATCCGAAAATTCCCCCTATGTTATAGCCCATTTGTACATAGTTAGCTTCTAGTTTGGACAGTCCTTGTGCGCCCATGAGTAGCGGCAGCCAGTTCAGCAAAAAATATAAAACCACGAGTGTACAAAAGAAACTGACCCAAATTTGCAAGGTCGACATGCGTCTTTCTTTGGCAAATAGCACTTCGAAAAAAGGCGTTGGTACTTGTGTTTTTTGTTGCAAATAACTTTTTGACTCGGGTAGATACTTCATCAATAACGGAATTAACAAAATAGGCGCAATTCCGCCCACATAGAAAATATGTCGCCATTCGCTATCGCCTGCCAACAACATTGCAACCACCGAAGTCAGCAATCCACCAAAAGGAATCCCGCTATACATAATACTCACCGCGGTCGCTTTTCGATTTTCAGCGACAGCTTCAGAAGCCAAAGTGATCATCATCGGTAAAGCGCCGCCCATGCCCAACCCTGTAAAAAAACGAATAAGTAAAAGCAAAGTATAATTTTCGGCATAGGCGGTGAGTAAAGACATCACACCAAAAATGAGAATACTCAGAATTAAAATTTTCTTACGTCCAATAATATCGGCCAGTCGTCCACCAATAATTGCACCAGGCAAGGTTCCAATAATAGCAGCACTAAATGCCCAAGCCATTTGAGCATTATCCAACATAAACTCCGCACGCATACGTGGCGCTGCTACACCCATTGATTGAAGATCAAAACCTTCAAAGATTGCGATGGCAAAACACAGTAGTAAAGTCAGTTTCGCCCTTCCTGACGGATTCAATACTTTATCCATAGTCCTTTCCTTATTTAGACCATATTTCCATGACATTTTTTATTGTGTAGTGTTTAAATAACACCGTTAAAATATCAGTTACGCTTACAAAAAAATCAATAGTATTTTACAAATA
>OGQD01000221.1_pt1 | contig 47584 bp, 42 predicted proteins | sample 1553091 | NCBI WGS metagenome assembly OGQD01 (sample SAMEA2580290, study PRJEB22360) | human gut metagenome | biome: human gut; feature: human-associated habitat; material: faeces | place: Denmark | collected 2008/2010
TAAATAAACCGTATTTAAAAAAATAATACATACAAGCAAGATACTTATATGTATTATATACTAATTAATTAATCCACACTTTTTAAAAAATATGTGATAACTCTAAAATCTAACCATTAGGATATTTTTGATTAATTAATTGGGTTCGGAGAATACCCATTCGTGTTGAAAGATTAGTTAGTATATATAAATCTCTCCTCCGATTCTGTGCTGGCAAAGCATCGACATCATAATTTATTGGCATCACGATTCCTTTAGGTATTGCTGCATTCATTCCATAAATTTTAGATATATCAATAGCTAAAGATTGTTGATCTGCATGAGTAAAAATTGCAACTTTACCCAAACTAATGCTTGCTTTCTTAACAATCATAGCGGCCACTTGATCAATACTTGCCGTAACGACTCCATTTGTATTGATAGTTGGATTACCGACTGAAATGACTTTATCGCTCTCTAGGTGATACTTTGACTTTAAGATAGAAGCCACTTCCCACTGTGCGTAAATTAATACTGGGTTCATTTGATAAAGCATATACACTGCATCGGCAATTTGCTCATTAATAGGTCCAGATTCTGGCATTGTATTACCACTCAATGCTGGGCGATATCCAAAGCTATAAGCTACGATTGTATTAATTGTATTCAAATCGAAAGTAGCAGTATCCCAATTAAATAATGTCTTAAACAGGTTCTGAGTCTGTGTATTTGCCAAAGTAGCATCATTCAATTCAGTCGTTAATTTACCTAACATTTGTCGCTTTAATTCAGCATCTGATGCAGCCAAAGTTGAAACTGTTGCAAAGACAGAGGAACCGATTGTACACAACCCCACAATAGAGGGCGCTAAAGTAAGAAAACGTCGACGTGTTAACATTATAAGATGTCCTAAATAAGGTATTAGCCTTGAGGGTATGCTTGCTTGGTTAATAGAATTGTTTTGGTATAAAGCTGTGCATATATATCGTGAATGAGGTATAGATCACGACTGCGTGTCCAAGGTTGCCCAGACTGCTCATCATAAATCATTGGTAAAGGAACCTCTTGAACCACGGCTGCCTGTATTCCACGTAATTGTGAAGTCAAGATACATCGTTTTGCGTGATCTCTATGGCCTACAATAGCAGCATTACCTAGTGCAGACGCCCCACCAGAAATTTTAATAATTGTATTGGCGACATCGTCAGTACTGAGATAGATAATAGTTCCATCAGATGCGATGATCGGCTCAATAGAAGTTAATACATCTTTTTCTACATGATATTTAGATGTTAAAAAACGAGCAATTTCCCATTGCGCATAAATTTTGACAGGCTTTAATTTATATATACTATAAATGGTATCCGCAAGTGCTTCATTCATCGGACCAGGATCAGGCATTGCTGCTTGATTTCCACCATTACTAGAAGTATTTCCACTTTGTTCATTAGGACGATTACCAAAAGCATAACCAATAATACTATTGATTTGATTCGCTTTAATTTGTGGTAATTCCCAGTTGAAGCAAAAGTCAAGTATGATGGGAGAGACAATACTTGCGAGCTTAGCATCACCTAGTTGTAGATTCATTTTAGCTTCAATTTGTGTTAGTAAATTTGAGTCATTTATTGGCTCTTGATTACTTATTTCTTGCTGCTGGTCATTATCATTGCAACCGCTTAATAAAGTTCCCGCAGCCAGTGCTGTACCTATAGCTAGAAATTTTCTACGATTACTATTGGGAAATTCACTCATTATCTAATCCAAGATATATTTAAGTTTAAAAAAAGAATTTTAATGATTCAAGATCATGAAATTTTTGGATTTTAATTGTAATTAATGACAATAAAGTTAAAGTTTTTCTTTTATTAAATAATTTTCAATAGTAATAAAAATTAAATATATTTTGATTACTGTCCACTTCTTAATTGAATAATGCGATGGTTTGGATATGAAAAAAATTTTATTGGGCAGTCTTATTTTATCTGCTTGTACAACACAAGCTTTTGCAATGAATATATTATTAGTTAATGATGATGGTCTAACCAGTAATATTAAAGCTCTATACGACGAGTTAAAGACAGAGGGTCATAATGTTTTAGTCTCAGTACCCTGTTCACCACAAAGTGGACGTGGAGGTGCTATCGTAATGTATAGTACAACTGTAATAACATCTGACAATGATAAACAAATTGCAGCAGAAAATGGTTGTCATAATGGTGCAGCTCCAATAGGAGCACCTGCTGCTGGAACTTTTACTAAAGCGGGCTATACCAATGGTGACTGGAACTATGTCCATGGAACGCCTGTAATGGCGACCATTTACGGTTTAGATATTGTTGCTAAAAAGCATTGGGGAAAATTACCAGATCTAGTCCTCTCAGGACCCAATGAAGGACAAAATGTCGGAAAAGTAGTTATTCATTCTGGAACTATTGGTAATGTTCAATTATCTGCAGGTCGTGGGATTCCATCCATTGCATTAAGTGCAGATACTAATACAGTTGATGATAAATCTTTAAAAAATCCCAATTCTGCGATTGTGGCGAAGCAAACTGTAGTGTTGTTAAAAGAATTACAAAGTAAAGCGGGTAAAGAACCATTATTAGCCAAAGGTATAACTTTAAATGTTAATTTTCCAAAGAATTTAACAACCAATACTCCTTTTGCTTTTTCAAAAATTGGGACTTTTGATTTATACAATTTTAAATTTAATGTAAGTAAAGATAATAGTGGAAACAATCAATATGGTTTAGGCTTTGATGTGACATCTAGTACCCCAGCTTCTACTCAAATGTCTGATGAAAGTGTTGTCATGCAAAGTAAGATTGCCGTTACGGCAATGCAAGTTGCTTATGAGCAGCGACCCGCAGCTCAAGAATGGCTAAAAATACGATTAAAAGGGTTATTTAATAAGTAAAGGGGAATAAATTGATGAAACGTTACTTATTAGCTTTGTTTTTGAGTTTAGGTTTAACTGCTTGTAATGATGATCATAAGGATCAACAAAATACGATAGCTGAGTCGCCCGAATTAGCCCCAAACTTACCAGTAGGCACATACATTATTAGTACAGTCACCAATGAAGATTTACCGCAGGTTGGCAAGTATTATTTAGGACAAGATGGCAACAAGTTATTGGTACTCAATGATGAGCAAGATCGTGCTCAAATCGTGATGAGTTACGATGCAAAAAGTAAAACATGGCAAAGTAACCAGAAAGATAAAAATCTTGTTATTAAGCTAGATCATTATGAAAAAATTGTCGATGAAAAACTGGATATTAATCAGTTGATTGGACTCTATAACCTATCATTTTCCAATGGCACTACGATTCCTATCGAAGTGAAGGCTAACGGACAGATGATCGCTAAAGATCCAAACTGTACCTTTAATGGTGTGATAACTGCTAGCCAACTGGCAAATACCGCAATATATGCGTTGACAGATAATAAATGTGATTTACTAAAAAATAACACTCAAGGCTATATTGTTGTTGATGGCGATCTAGACCCAACAAGTTTTAGAATGCTTTCAAGTAAACTTGAATCACAAGATGTCTGGGCATTTTTAAATTAGTAAATGTAATGAGAAATGGTAACGAGCTTAAGTACGTTATCATTTCTCATATCCAGTATTTACAATAATTTAGCTCAAACGGCAACTACAGATATAATCAATCCCGACATTACTGCAAATATTTTCAATCAACTCATACCCTTCAACTATGTGTGGCTAATTTTACAGATAATGGCCTTCAGCTATATACATCCCTTATTGGCTGTGATTATCAAATATTAAAAAAGAAAAATGATATTTTTCAACCATTGGTAAAATAAAAAATCGTTATACAATATACCACTCCCCCAATATACGCTTTTATTACCATGATCATGTCACAGCTTGATGTCAATCTGTTGGTTTTACTCGTTTTACTGGCCTGTGGTATTTTCAGTCAAAATGCGGCAGTCACGATTGCTGCGGGTGTTCTAATCTTTTTTAAGCTTACACCATTAAGTCAATTTTTCCCTTATTTACAACAACATGGCTTAAATATTGGGGTTATTATTTTAACCATCGGTGTGCTTACGCCTATCGCCAGCGGCAAATTAAGTGGTGAGACGATTCTTAAATCATTCCTGAGTTACAAATCCATTTTAGCCATTGCAGTCGGTCTATTAGTGGCGTGGTTGGGCGGTCGCGGTGTTAAACTCATGACCAATCAGCCAGATGTTGTTGCAGGTTTATTGATTGGCACAGTGGCAGGTGTCGCTGTACTTCGAGGAGTTCCTGTCGGCCCACTGATTGCAGCAGGAATTTTGTCTTTACTGATTAGCTATCAATAATCAATTGATTAAAACCGCTTAAGTCTTCAGACTGTTTTTTTGATCGTTTTGATAAATACATTTGCTGATCTGCATATTCAAGTAATTGTTCAACGCTGTCTGCATGGGTTGGATAAATTGCAACCCCGGTGCTGGCTCGAATACTCAAGTTTTTATTTTCAAAGATAAATTCTTGATCACAAACAACATTGATTCGATCAACCACGTTCAAACTTAGTTTTGGATCAGTTAATTGAGTAAGAATAATGGCAAACTCATCTCCTCCAATACGAGCCAGATGGTCTTGAACACGAATCACCATTTTTAATCTTTGGGCAAATTCTTTTAAAGCAGCATCACCAACCCGATGTCCATACTGATCATTAATTTGTTTCAAACCATCCATATCAATCATTAACAAAGCAAAATAATTCTGAGTGGATTGAGTTGAAGCAAGACATCTTCTGAAATGATCTAAAAAATGACTGCGATTGGAAAGCTCAGTGAGCACATCCTGAGTCGCCATACGATAGAGTTCTTGTGTACCAAATCGTGTTGCATGATACATGGCGGCCGCAATCAGTTCAGACATCAGCTCGAGTAGTCTTAAGTCTCCTTCTGCAAAAGCGGCTACTTTTTTTGAATATATTTTTAAAACGCCTAAAGGTTCTTCACAATGAATAAGTGGAACCACCGCCATTGAACGAAGTCCTACATAACGACAGGCAAATACATCCACTCTTGGATCTGTCTCAGTATCTGGACTATATAAGATTTCTCTTTTTTCAATACAAAGTCCCGAAAGAGTATTTTTAACTTTTATGCGATGACCTAGTAGATTTAAATTATGATCAGATACTGAATGAACCACCATTTCATTGGTTTCTAAGAGTTCAATAATTGCTCCATCAGCTTCAATAATGTTCTTTGACTGTTGGGCAACCACGGTCATCACTGAGTCTAAATCTAGTCCCAATTTTACAATTTCAGTCAGTGTCTTGATCACAGAAAGTAATTGTTCGACTGTCGGTTGAAATTTACCTGACATTCTAAGCCCTAACCCGTATTAAAAATGATGACTTTTTGACTATTAAAATAATAAGGAAGTGATGGGAGGGAATTTTACGACTAATTATGAAAAATGCATAGAAAATAAACAGACTTATGCGCTCAAAAAGGGCACTTTTAATCAATCTGCCGAATGGCCTACAATTTAAATAATGTCCAAGAGTCTTTCTTAGAAAGAATACAGACTTCTTTCATAAGTCCCTTTTATTTCTCTCTATTGAAGAAAAATAAAGAAGGTTTAAACAATGATGAAAGAAGTCTTATGATTAGGACGAATAATAATTTATTCTTTTCTGAGAAAATTTTTCCAACTGTTTCAAGAAACCTTCAAAATAGCTTTTTTCTTTCTCGTCAGTCCGATAACCCGCATATAAAGTACGGCGCAAGCCTTGTGGTGCAACACAACTCAAACGACGACTTGTCACCCAGCCTTTTTGCTCATATTCATTCACCACCCAATCAGGCAAAGCTGAAATACCACGCCCACTGGCCACCAGTTGAATGAGCATCTGAGTTAAATCGGTGGTACGGATGGCTTTAGGCTGGATATTTGCAGGAAGAAATAGATGCGCCATAATATCCAGACGATGTTTATCAACAGGATATGTGATCAACGTTTCTTCAGCTAAATTTTGTACCGTGATATTTTCGCTACGCACCAAAGGATGCGTATTGGATAAGACCAAACGTGATTCATATTCAAAAATCGGAAAATATTCAATCCCTTTAAGCGCAATCGGATCTGCGGTAATGAGTAAATCGAATTCACCTGTTTGTAAAAGTTCATGTGGATTGGCTTCAAAACCCGAAGCAAAGTCCAGATCGACATCAGGATACTGTTGACGATATTGATTTAATAATGGCATTAACCAGTCAAAACAACTGTGGCACTCAGACGAAAAAATAATACGTCCTGTCTGCCCATGCACAATACGCGTGATATCACTTTGTGCAATTTGAATTTGTGGTAACACATCATCGGCAAGTTTTAATAAGCGTTGCCCCACATTTGAAAAGGTTACAGGTCGACTACGACGATTGACGACTTCGACCCCATACCAATGATCAAGTTCTTTCAGTTGATGTGAAATTGCTGAAGGTGTTAGACACAAATCATTTGCAGCAGCGACCAGTGAACCATGCTCACGTAAAGCCAGAAGCGTTTTAAGATGGCGAATTTCAAGCATAAAGTCGAATCAAAACAAAAGAATGAATATTATTCATTATATCATGAAATTTATTAGCTTGTTTCAACCTAAATTTTATTTCATTATTCGTTCACTACATGAATATGACTCAACTTATATGACTTTAAAACAAAATCATCTTCTAGTTCCATTTTGACAGATCAAATAACCTGGATGCTAAATTCTTACTAAAATATTGAAAATAAAAATGTTATAAATTTTAAAATAATAAATATAAAAAACTATAATCAAAAACTCCAGACACTCTAGGTCAACGTTGACCTAGAGCTTTTTTATCAGAACGATTGATCTATCAAATTCATCATGAAGTTATTGTGCAACATCATTAACTTGAGTTTGTGATTGAGCAACCATTGAAAGTAACTGATGACTTGCAACATTATCGTTTTGATCAAATATCACCTGATAAGAAAGTTTCTTCCCATCAAAATATGATTCCGCAGGCGTTCCAATGACTTCCCACAAACCAATCGAAGCGACATCTGCTAAGCCATGCCAAATCACACGACTGGTTTTATTTGCTTTAGAATAACCTTGTTGGAAAGTATAAATTTCTACACGTTGACCATCTTTATATTCACTTGCAACAGGTGCACCAAACTCAGCAATCACGTGATTACGTGAAATACCTGTATTTAAAACACTTAGATTTTTCTTACTGGGCTGATTACTTGCCATGACTACAGCACAACCACTACTAGTCAATACAGATACCAGCAACCCCACAGCCATACATTTTTTTAACATCTTCATACTCATTATTCTGATTAACTCCATGACCGCATTAAAACCCCGTAATGCAGCATGCAAATATATATTGTATATAACTTTTTTCAATCATTATTTATCGCTGTAAAGATGTTAAAAATCTTTAATCCCGAGTAAATTAGTTAACTATTACAATCCCTTTCCACTATAATTATTTCTTGATTATTCTCCCATTTCTCTCAATTTTTTATGTCAGCTAAATCAAATACATCGATTGCTTCGGGTTCACCCCGACAATATTCATTATTTTGGGTCATTTTAGCATTAGCGATTGGTGGCTTTTGTATCGGAACAACTGAATTTGTTGCAATGGGACTGATTCAGGAAATTGCCAAAGATTTACATATTAGCGTTCCAGATGCAGGTCATTTTATCAGTGCTTATGCACTTGGCGTGGTGATTGGTGCGCCTGTTATTGCTATTTTAGCTGCACGCGTTCCACGCAAGTCGTTATTACTGGGTCTAATGTTGTTTTACGGCATTGCCAATGCTCTGACAGCTTTGGCTCATACACCTGAAACTGTTTTACTTTCACGTTTTATTGCAGGATTTCCACACGGCGCTTATTTTGGTGTAGGCGCATTGGTTGCCGCAGAACTGGCTGGTCCCAAAAAACGAGCTTCCGCTGTTGCTCAGATGATGATGGGACTAACCATTGCAACAGTTTTCGGTGTTCCATTGGCAACATGGCTAGGTCAACAATTTGGTTGGCGTTCAGGCTTTGAATTTTCCTCAATTATTGCTTTTGTTACCTTAGTTGCCATTGCTATTTTTGTACCCCAAATACCAGTACATTCAACAGCCAGTGTTAAAACCGAGTTGGCTGGACTGAAAAATATCCATATGTGGCTCACGCTTGCTGTGGGTGCAATTGGGTTTGGCGGTATGTTTTCGGTCTATAGTTATGTCTCACCTATTTTGACTGAATATACCCAAGTCAGTATCGATATTGTTCCCATTGCTTTAGCCATCTGGGGTGTTGGTATGGTGATTGGAGGATTACTGGCAGGTTGGCTGGCCGATCGGAATTTAAATAAAACCATTGTAGCCGTGCTTATTAGTTCGGCACTTGCTTTTGTTTTAGCCAGTTTCATGATGAGCCAGCTTTATACTGCGATTTTTGCCTTGTTTTTGATTGGACTCACAGTCATGGGTTTAGGCGGAACTTTACAAATGCGCTTAATGGATGTTGCTGGTGAAGCCCAAGGTTTGGCGGCATCTCTCAACCATTCAGCCTTTAATTTGGCAAATGCATTAGGTGCTTTTTTAGGTGGTTGGGTCTTGAGTCATCAGATGGGCTGGATCGCACCTATCTGGGTGGGTTTTGTTCTAAGTCTTGGCGGATTAGTGATTTTATTGATCGCCTTTGCTGTAGAAAAATATAAGAAATAAAATCTTTGGCATGAGATCAATTTCAGTGATCTCATGCCTCTGGCAACTTTTCACCGCAATGAGGACAATATTTAAAGGCTTTCTTTTGTTGTTCCTGCTCTTCCAAATCTTTTTCACGGATCAATTGCATAATCACTTCATTGGTTTGCTCTTTGCTTAAACCTATTCGTTTACGGATTTTTTCGATTTCCTTTGTTTCATTTAGATAGTCTATCTGATTTGAAATCAGCAAATTTCTAAACTCCTGAGCAAGTTTTTGATTACGTAAACTTAATTCATTTGCAAGACCGGTCGCCAAAATACCTGCTGGCAATGCAGCCAAACCAACACCTAAAATCGTAATTACAGCGCCCAATAATTTGCCAATATTGGTGACTGGAGTCACATCGCCATAGCCCACTGTAGTCAGCGTAACAACTGCCCACCACATTGCCTCGGGAATAGAGCTAAATACTCCGGGCTGTGCTTTATTTTCAACCACATAGATACCACCCGCAGCCATAACAATCATAATCAGCAAAATAAATACAACTGCCTGAAATGAACCTTTTTCACGCTCAATAACCGCAAGTAAAATCTGAAGTGAAACGAAATAACGGGTCAACTTTAACAGACGCAGTAATCTTAAAATTCTCAAGAAACGTAGGTCAATTGGTACTATAAAGTTAAGGTATGCGGGTAAAATCGCCAATAAATCAATAATCGCACCGCCACTACTAAACCATTGCAATCGTGTTTTCCATGCAGGTTGATCTGGGTGCTCTTCTGCAACACACCATAAGCGCAATAAATATTCAATCGTAAATAGAGCGATAGAAACTGTTTCAAATAGATCGAAGAGTTTTTTGTGCGCAAAATAAATGGAATCAATCGACTCCAACATAACGGCTAAAACATTGGCAATAATCAAAAATATCAAAAAGAAATTCAGGAGACGACTTAAGTGACTTTCATAATCATGATTCTGTAAATTATTAAAAACAAAACGACGTAAATGACGTAAGGAAAATTTAGTCATCATAAATAAAAACTTATAATTATGCTCAATACTCGGCACAATTTAACATGCTCACAGTATTTGTGTCAGCTTTTAGCTTAATCCTAGTGAGAATGCAGTAACAGACAGGCAACAATTCTTCATTTGGTAATAGAGCAAGACTCTTTCATAATAAAATCATAAACTCAAATGCGTTTGCATGCAGTTTAACAATACTAACTATATAAATTATAACGTTAATCTATTCATAATAAGGCGGTTTTTATGGGCTTTAAACCAATTCCAGCTGCAATATCCTGTGCATTAACACTTATCATCTGGTTTATTATCCCAGTCCCTCAAGGAGTAACACCTGAAGCTTGGCATTTATTGGCCATGTTTGTAGGGGTAATTGCGGCCATTATTGGGAAAGCACTCCCGATTGGAGCAATTGCGATGATTGCCATTACGCTGGTTGCCGTTACGGGCGTCACCAACCCCAAACCCAGTGAAGCCATTAAGGACGCTTTAAGTAGTTTTGCCAATCCTCTTATCTGGCTGATTGGGGTGTCGATCATGATCTCCAAAGGGCTTCAAAAAACAGGGCTTGGAGCACGTTTAGGTTATCTATTTATTGCGGTATGGGGTAAACGAACCATTGGTATCGGTTATAGCATGGTGTTGTCGGAACTCATACTTGCTCCTGTTACGCCAAGCAATACGGCACGTGGCGGTGGAATTATCCATCCAATTGTTCGCGCTATTGCGACCAGTTATGATTCAGACCCCGCCAAAGGCACTGAAGGTCGTATGGGGAAATATCTGGCTTTGGTGAATTATCATGCCAATCCGATTACTTCTGCCATGTTTGTTACTGCAACAGCACCTAATCCACTGGTGGTAGATCTGGTCGCAAAAGCGACCAATACCCAGATTTACCTCAGTTGGACAACATGGGCAATTGCCATGATCCTTCCAGGGATCATAGCGCTCATTGTTATGCCGATTATCATCTATCTCATGTATCCACCTGAAATTAAACGAACGCCAAATTCAGCACAATTTGCAAAAGAACGCCTGAAGGAAATGGGGAAAGTGACCGTACCTGAGCTCATCATGTTAGGTGTCTTTGGCATCATGCTATTACTTTGGGCTGGTATTCCTGCCATGATCTTGGGTGATGCGTGGTCAGTGGATGCGACGACGACCGCATTTATTGGTTTAAGCCTCTTACTTTTAACAGGGGTTTTGACTTGGGAAGATATCCTCACTCAAAAAAGTGCATGGGATACCATCACATGGTTTGCTGCTTTAGTGATGATGGCAACCTACTTAAATAAGTTAGGTCTTATTACGTGGTTCTCTGGAGTTCTTGAAGCTCAGATTGCACATCTTGGACTCAACTGGGTACTGGCAAGTTTGTTGCTCTTACTGACGTATATGTATGCGCATTATATGTTTGCAAGTACTACAGCACACATTACCGCAATGTTTGCTGCCTTTTACACAGCAGGTATTGCACTTGGTGCTCCCCCAATGCTGTTTGCACTGATCATGGCGGCTGCATCCAGTATTATGATGACACTTACGCACTATGCAACAGGTACTTCACCGATTATCTATGGATCTGGCTATACCACTTTGGGAGAATGGTGGAAGGCAGGCTTTGTCATGAGTGTGGTCAATATTGTGATTTTTATCGTCATTGGTGGCATCTGGTGGAAATTTCTGGGCTACTGGTAAATTTGAAGTTCTATCCACCCATTAAAAAAGCCTGTCATGAAAAATCATGACAGGCTTTTTTGCAATATTAGGAAGGAATGACCACCAATTTCTTTTGTACAAATTCATTAAAACCTAGCTCAGAAAGTTCATGACCATAACCTGAACGTTTTACGCCACCGAAAGGTAACTCTGGTGCAGTTTGAGTCAAACTATTAATCCAGATCATGCCTGTTTCAACACGTGACGCTAGTTTTTTTGCTCGCTCAATATCTTTAGAGTGGATTGCACCGCCTAGGCCATAATGTGATTGATTGGCAATTTTTACAATCTCATCGTCGTCTTTAGCGACATAAAGTTGAGACACTGGGCCAAAAAACTCTTCATACCAAGCAGGATTACTTTCTTCAATATTTTCTAAAATGGTTGCTTCAAAAAAGTTACCTGCTCCGTCAATAGGTTTACCACCCAATACTAATGTGGCTCCAGCATCAACAGCCTTGACTACCTGTTTATGTAAGTTTTCTGCTGCCGAAGCCGATGATAGAGGCCCCAGACTTGTCGACTCATCTAGTGGATCGCCTGTTTTTAGGTTTTTAAATGCTTCGATCATGCCTTGCTTAAATTGCTCAGCAATTTTTTCATGTAAAATAAAACGCTTGGCTGCGGTACAAACTTGCCCTGCATTATTGATACGTGCCTGACAACCGACCTTAATCGCACGTTGCAAATCGGCATCATCCAATACGATAAAAACGTCATTTCCGCCCAATTCTAGCGTCGACTTCTTAACATATTTTCCCGCCTGTTCGGCAACGCTACTTCCCGCACCTTCTGAACCGGTTAAGGCAACACCCTGTACACGCGGATCTTTAATAATCTCAGCAACCTGATCGGTTGAAATAAATAAATTGGTCCATACCCCTGCTGGTGCACCTGAATCATGAATAATCTTTTCAAAGGCTTCTGCACATTGCGGAACGATACTGGCATGTTTAGCTAGGACTGGATTACCAATCGCGCAGTTCGGCGCAAATACCCGCATAAGTTGATAAAAGGGAAAATTCCACGGTTCGACTGCCATAATCACACCCAGTGGATGATGTTCAACCCACGCTTCACCTATTTCAGTCGGATACTTTTGTGGGCTTAAAAACTTCTCGGCATTTTGTGCATAATAATCTGCAATATTGGCACATAACTCCACTTCACCAAGGCTCTGTTTGATCAACTTACCCATTTCTGTAGACATAAGTTGTGCCAGTTTTTCTTTATTTGCTCTTAACTGACTTGCTACTTTTTTGAGTAACGCAAGACGTTTTTCTAGGTCTTTTTTAGACCAATCTGATTTTAATAGCTTTTCAGCACGATCCAGACTTTCATCAATTTTAGCTTGATCATGAAAGTCATAAGTTTTAAGAATTTGACCGTTAAAAGGATTTACCGACTGATAACTCATGGCTATCTCCAATCATTATGTTTATCTTAAGTGAAATTTGAATGGTTTAAACATTTCAAAATGCGTTGGTCGAGCAACATTGTGTGGCGTTATTTTGTTTGCATATCTGTTAATCAGATGATTCACCAAAACACGGCACTATTTGTACACCCACCCACATTAAAGAGAGTTAAAGACATTGAATAGGCTTTGCAGCAAAACGCCTTCAAAGCCTCACTTATTGATACAAAATCTTGGTTTAGATAGCGTTTGAGTAAGTAAATCCATTCTTTTTGTATGTAGAAAATCATCCATAAGAAATAAAAAAACCTGATTTGATTGATCAAATCAGGTTTCTGAAAATTGCATCAAGTTTAAGTTATATACCACGCCAATCTACACGTGCATTACGTTCAGTTTCATAAATTCGTTGTACATATTGCCCCAAAGGTAAACTGAGTAAATAGTCTTTATATTGACGTAATTCAGGTGAACTGACTTCATTATTTTCCCGTTCCCACGGTGTTCCTGAAAGCTCCAAAATCGGCGCAAGCATTGCACAAACGGCAATATCGGCGAGCCCTAAACGATCCCCAACCAAATAACGTCCAAAATTATCAATAAGGCGTTCATTCAGGACCAATACCAATTCATTCATACGCAGTTTAGATTGGGCAATCTTTTCTTCCTGAAGCTCATAGCTTTTGGTCACTAAAGTTTTCAAAATCGGTTTTGAAAACTTTTCAAACTGACGCAAATAGCCCTGTTCACCCATCATGATTTCAAGCGCTTCATCACCATGCGTCAGTGCATGCCCCAAACTCCAGCGACGTACATGAACGCCTAGTTCGTCAGCAATTTTATCGATCTCAATAGCCAGTTCACGTAAATGCGGATCTCGACGTAATAATGAATGTTCGGGGTAGTGATCATCCAGATACAACGCAATTTGAGTTGATTCAGCAATCCATCTTTTATCATCTTTTAAAATCGGAAGTTTATTTTGACCCGTTTTTAACTGGGCAAAAGCACGATGGAAACCAGGAATCAAGTTATGCGCAACATAATCCAATTCCTTATGATCAAGTAACCAGCGAGCTTTTTCACAATAATGGGACAAAGGAAACTGGTATAAAACCCGCATAAAAACTCCAATTTATTTTTTTAGTCAAACAATTTTAAAAAACAACATCTTGTTTTGCTTACTTTAAAAGTAACCCAAAATGAAAACAATGTACTTTTTGTGCCAAACATTGGGCGAAATCGTCTATTGGCACAATCTGCAATCCGATTTGGATACCTATAATTTATATGTTTTTCCGCGCTAGATATCTTTAAAACAAATAAATACGATATAAAAAACCAAAATTCAAATTATCAAAAATAAATATATCATTGATTTTTATAAATTTAATATTATTCAAAAAATAACTTAATTTAGATCAAAAATGATTAAGCACTTTTCTTCATAAACTACGCGCAATACTTCGTTTAACCATTAGGTATATTTTTTCTAAGGTACCTCTATCTATAGTAGGTATCATTATGTCTGAGTTAAATTTCTATCCTACCCGATCGGTTCAAGTCATTCAAAACGATCAACAAGCAATTAATGCAGCTTATCAAGTTGCAGATTTTGCGCTGGAAGGTCGTAATCAACGTGATCAAAAGCGGATTTTGCCCTTTGAAGAAATCGATCAATTTAGCCTAAAAGGTTTAGGCGGCATTCGTATTCCTAAGCGTTACGGTGGCGCTTTCGTGTCCAATAAAACACTGGCTCAGGTATTTCGGATTTTAAATAAGGCAGATTCAAGTGTTGGGCAGATTCCTCAAAATCAAATTAGCTTACTGAATTTAATTGATCTGATGGGAACAGAATCACAAAAACGATTTATTTTTAATGAAATTCTATCGGGTAAACGCCTTGCCAATGGCGGCCCTGAACGTCATACCAAAGATTCGAAAACACTACAGACCACCCTCACACTTAAAAATGGCAAGTATTATCTGGATGGTGAAAAATTTTACTCCACAGGCAGTATTTTTGCGCACTGGCTTGCGATTAAAGCCATTCATCCAGAGGGTCATGTGGTTTTGGTGATTGTAGACCGACACAGTGACGGGATTGAAATCATCAATAACTGGAATGGCTTTGGACAAAGAACCACGGCAAGTGGCACGGTAAAACTGCATCAGGTCATCGTTGATCCAGACTTGATTTTTGATGAACGTATTTTAACTCAGGCACCCACCTATCGTGGTGCGTATTCACAATTATTACAGGTCGCCATTGATGTCGGAATCGCTGAAGCGGCTTTTGCAGACCTTATTTCAGCCGTGAAAAAAGCCCGTCCTATTCTCGATGCACAAGTGGAAAAAGCCAGTCTGGAACCTTATACCCTGCAAGAAACGGGCAAGCTGGATATTCTCCTCAATGCTGCGATTTTACTTCTGGATGAAGCAGCTGAGTATCTGGATGAACTGGATCAATTAGGTCAAGTCAAAGAACAACAAGCCGCCCAAGCGTCGATTTTAGTGGCAGAAGCCAAAGTCTATGCCAATGATGCAGCCTTACAGATTTCAGAAAAATTACTGGAACTGGGCGGTAGTCGTGCCAGCTTGAGCCAATTTAATCTTGATCAACACTGGCGTAATGCACGCGTGCATACCTTGCATGATCCCGTGCGCTGGAAAATACACGCCATTGGCAACTATTACCTGAACGGTACTTTGCCTGCTCGTCATGCATGGATCTAAGGAGATAATAAAATGACCTCTTATCAAGCCATTCATCAAGCGGAAAATGATCTTGTTAATCATCCCAGTACCCAACATTATTCTGCGGTGCGTGTGATTCAAAATGATGCTGAAGCACTTGACGTCGCACAGCAACTTGCCGAACAATTTAAAACTCAAAGTATCGAACGTGATACACAGCGTATCCTACCTTTTGCTGAAATTGAGGCTTTTAGTCAATCTGGACTCTGGGCAATTACAGTCCCCAAACGTTATGGTGGTGCAGAAGTATCTAGCCTCACGGTTGCCAAAATTATTGCGCTGTTTAGTGGCGTTGATGGATCAATTGGTCAGATTCCGCAAAACCATTTTTATGCGCTGGAAGTGTTAAGAAATACAGGAACCGAAGCACAAAAAAAACGGTTATATCAGGAAGTTCTCGATGGCGCCCGTTTTGGCAATGCATTGGCAGAATTTAAACCGAAAAATGCCAGTTTAAAACAAACAGCGCTGATCCCTGTTAAAGAGGGTTATCTGATTAATGGTGAAAAATTTTACTGCACGGGGAGTTTATTTGCGCATCGTATTCCGACCTTAGTGGTGGATGCCGAAGGTCGTGAATATCTGGCTTTTGTGCAACGTCAAAGTGAAGGACTGAGTTTAATTGATAACTGGACAGGTTTTGGTCAACGCGTAACAGGCAGTGGTAGTGTCAAGTTTCATCAAGTCTTGGTTGCTGCGGAAGATGTCATTCCATTCGATACAGCTTTTCAGCAACCGACACTGGTGGGGCCTTTTGCACAAATTATGCATGCAGCGATTGAAGTCGGGATCGCCCGTGCTGCTTTTGAGGAAACTCTAAAACGGGTACATCAGGCACGTCCGTGGATCGATTCCAATGTTGAAACCGCAGCACAAGATCCACTCACGATTTATGAGCTTGGCCGTGTTGCCACCGATGTTCGTGCCAGTGAGGTTTTACTGAAACAGGCGGCACACTCCATTGATGCAGCAAAATTACAAACCAATGCTGAAACGATTGCCAAAGCGTCAATCGATGTGGCAAAAGTTCGAGCGCATAGTAGTGAGACGGCTCTGAAAGCTTCATCAAAACTGATTGAACTGGCAGGCAGTCGTGGCAGTCAGGCTGAGGATGGTCTGGATCGTTTCTGGCGAAATGCGCGCGTTCATACCTTGCATGATGCCGCGCGTTGGAAATATTACTTTATTGGAAATTATGTTTTAAATGGCATTCTGCCTCCACGCAGAGGCACATTGTAATGACAACAACATCACAAAAGAAAATTCTACTGAATGCCTTTGATATGAATAGTGTCGGTCATATCAATCATGGTTTATGGACGCATCCACGTGATCAGTCGCATCGTTTTAACGAGTTAAGTTATTGGACTGAGCTGGCAAAAACTCTGGAAGCTGGACTGTTTGATGGTTTATTCATCGCGGACATTACAGGGGTCTATGATGTCTATCAAAACAATATTGATCTGACTTTACGAGAATCAATTCAACTGCCGAGTCATGATCCTAGTACCTTGGTTTCTGCAATGGCAGCGGTCACCCAGCACTTGGGTTTTGGGATTACTGTGAATTTAAGTTATGAAACGCCTTACCAATTTGCACGGCGTTTTGCCTCTCTGGATCATCTGACACAAGGTCGTATTGGCTGGAATATTGTCACGGGCTATCTGGACAGCGCAGAACGTCTCATTGGCCATTCAGGCTTAAAAGATCATGATTTGCGTTATGAACAGGCCGAAGAGTTTTTACAGCTTTGCTATCAATATTGGGAAGGTTCATGGGAAGATGATGCGATTCAAAAAGACAAAATCCGTCGTATTTTCACTGATCCGAGCAAAGTTCATGAAATTCAGCATCAAGGACGTTTTTATCAAAGTCAGGGTGTGTTTCAGGTTGCACCCTCAATACAACGTACCCCTGTTTTATTTCAGGCAGGTGCTTCCCCGCGTGGATTAGCATTTGCGACAGCCCATGCCGAATGTATTTTTATTGGTGGCGATCAACCTGAAAAAATTCGCCAGCAAGTGGATAAAATTCGTGAATTTGCGGTACAGCAAGGCCGCCAAGCCGGTGACATTAAAATTTTTCTGGGCATTACCGTGGTCACTGGAGAAACAGAACAAATCGCTCAGGAGAAACTGGCAGAGTATCGTCAATACGCCAGCCCAGAAGCGGGACTTGCGCATTATGCCAGTTCAGTCGGCATGGATTTATCCAAATTTGCAGATGATGAAGTGATTCCTTATCAAAAAAGTAACAGTATCGCGTCTGTGAATGAAAAATTCAAAACTCAGCAAATCACGAAAAATGATCTAAAAAATCAGCATGTTTTGGGTGGACGTTATCCGTTGATTGTCGGGAGTGGCAGCCATGTCGCTGAACAACTGATTCGATTGCTTGATGATACAGGCATTGACGGTTTTAATTTGACCCGTACTGTAGCACCCGAATCACATCAGGATTTTATCCGTTTAGTGGTTCCTGAATTACAACAACGCGGACGTTATAAAACGGAATATCAAGCGGGTTCTTTACGACACAAACTGCATCAACAAGGTGATCGTCTTGCTGCATCGCACCCTGCCGATGCCTTCCGATGTCGACCTTTAAAACAAGAAAAACCTTCTCACCTTTCACAACATATTAGCGCTTAAATTTTGGAGTATCGGATGACTCAATCATCTTTCACATCACGTTCATCGAACAAAAAACTGATTATATTCGGGGCAATTTTTGTCATTTTAATTATTAGTTTATTCATCTGGAATAAACAACGCCAAACGCAGAATGAAGAGTTGGTGATTGGCATTAGCCCACCCTTTGCGCATCCCTTACAGGCTGCGGCTAAAGAAGCTGAGAAACAAGGCATTCATGTTAAATTGGTTGAATTTTCTGACTGGAATACGCCCAATATTACCTTGAATAATGGCGATATTGATGCCAATTTTTTCCAGCATCAACCTTTTTTAAACAATGCCATTAAAGAAACAGGCTATAAGCTTAAAGCGTTTGGTGTAGGCGCGGCTTCGCATGTCGGACTGTATTCCAAAAAATATAAAAGTCTGGATGCTTTGCCACAAAATGCACGCGTGGTCATTCCAAACGATCCTGTCAATCAAGGACGCGCGTTATTGCTATTACAACAAGCCAAACTGATTCAACTGAAAGATCCAAATAATTATTTATCCAAGTTAAGCGATATCTCATCGAATCCTAAAAACTTACAGTTTATTGAAGTAGAAGGCCCACAAACGGCACGTGCCATTGATGATGTCGATTTAGCCTTTGGCTATCCACATTATTTACGTTTGGCCAAAACCGCTGATCCTGAAAGTGCTTTAGTGCTGGACGATACCACCAATAAACGTTATGCGATTTTATTTGTGGTGCGTGATGATTATCAGGACAAAGGCGATAAATTGAAAAAATTTGTCGAAATTTATCAAACTTCGCCTGCGGTTAAAGCAGCGCTGAATGAAGATTTGGGGCCAAAACTTTGGTTCCCAGGTTGGGTATAACTTACATTCATGGAGTTAAGTCATGGTCAGTTTCGGCGCTCAAGTGAGTTTTGCAGTTCCACATATTCAAATTCGCTCACTCAATAAAACCTATGATAGTCAAGGTCAACAGGTTGAAGCATTAAAAGAAATTAATCTGGATATTCCAGAAGGTAAAATTGTTGGGATCATTGGTAAAAGTGGTGCGGGTAAATCTTCTTTATTGCGTACCCTGAATGGACTTGAGCAACCGAGTTCAGGTTCAATCAAGATTCATCAAGATGAATTGACCACACTGGATCACTCACGTTTGATCAAGTTACGTCAACGCATTGGCATGATTTTTCAACATTTTAATTTAATGTCTGCCAAAACCGTCTGGGAAAATGTGGCACTCCCACTCAAAGTTTCTGGCTATGCCAAATCTGACATCAAAAATCGCGTCGATGAAGTTTTAGCTTTGGTAGGGCTCAGCCATAAAGCTGAGCAATACCCTTCTCAGCTTTCAGGTGGACAAAAGCAGCGTGTCGGCATTGCCCGAGCACTGGTTCATCATCCAGAAATTTTACTCTGTGATGAAGCAACCTCAGCGTTAGACCCTGAAAGCACTGCTGTCATTTTGTCTTTACTGAAAAAAATTAATCAGGAACTTGGCATTACCATTGTCTTGATTACTCATGAAATGCAAGTGATACGTGAAATTTGTGATCAAGTGGTGGTGATTGAACAAGGTCAAATCGTCGAATCAGGACAAGTGTGGTCGGTCTTTTCCAATCCTGTACAGCCGATTACTCAAGAACTGTTAAATCTGGAACAACTGGATTTACCATTTCAAGTGCATTCATACCTTCAAGCAGACTCCACCCATACGATTCTTAAACTGAAATATCAAAGCGATGCCCAACATGCGCCTGATCTGACGCAACTTCTAGCGAGCTTTGATACCCCTGTGTATTTGTACCAAAGTCATGTAGATAACATTCAACAACATTTGATTGGATCGTGGGTGGTCGGCATACCACGACTCAATCTTGATCTAAATCATTTAAAACAACAGCTTACATCGCTGATTCAACATATCGAGGTGATCGGTTATGCACGACCAACTCATTGATTTATTACTGACAGGAACGCTCGACACCTTGATCATGGTCGGGGTTTCCGCTTTATTGGCATTTCTCATCGGGTTACCACTCGCTGTAATTTTAGTCAGTGCCTCAGAAAATGGTATTTATCCTTCTCAGGCCATCAATCAACCGATTGGCTGGATTATTAATATTACCCGCTCTATTCCCTTTTTGATCCTGATGGTCGCCCTGATTCCCATCACCCGCTGGATTGTCGGAACCAGTTATGGCGTTTGGGCTGCGGTGGTTCCACTGACCCTTGCCGCGATTCCTTTTTTTGCTCGCATTGCAGAAGTTAGTTTACGCGAAGTGGATCAAGGACTGATCGAAGCCGCACAAGCGATCGGCTGTAATCGTCAGCAGATTATCTGGCATGTGCTATTGCCGGAAGCATTACCGGGCATTGTGGCAGGTTTTACCGTGACCATCGTCACCATGATTAACTCTTCCGCTATCGCAGGTGCGATTGGTGCAGGCGGTCTGGGGGATATTGCTTATCGATATGGCTATCAACGTTTTGATTTAACTGTGATGTTTGCGGTGATTGTAGTGCTGATTGTATTGGTGATGTTGATTCAAGCCACAGGAGATACGCTTTCTCAACAGTTAGACAAACGTAAAATTTAAACTTGTGATGATTTGCACTTAGCCATGACCTGACTTTGTCATGGCTTTCATGTAAAATCAGCGCCAGTTTTTAATTTATATTTTTGTGAGTCCTCTCATGGGTTTTAATTGTGGTATTGTCGGCCTGCCAAATGTTGGTAAATCAACACTTTTTAATGCACTCACCAAGGCTGCGATTGCCGCAGAAAACTTTCCGTTCTGTACCATTGAACCCAATACTGGCATCGTACCAGTACCTGATGCACGTCTTGATAAACTTGCAGCGATTGTAAAACCACAGCGCATTCTACCAACCACGATGGAATTTGTAGATATTGCAGGTCTAGTCGCAGGTGCATCTAAAGGTGAAGGTCTGGGGAATCAGTTTTTAGCCAATATTCGTGAAACTGATGCGATTGCACATGTGGTACGCTGTTTTGAAGATGAGAATGTCATTCATGTGAATGGTAAAATCGATCCACTCGATGATATTGCTACGATTAATACAGAACTAGCATTGGCCGATCTTGAAACTGTAGCTAAAGCATTATTGCGTCTGACCAAATCTGCAAAAGGCGGCGATAAAGATGCCATTGCGACCAAAGCCGTATTAGAAAAAATCCAGCCTTTACTGGATGAAGGTAAACCTGCCCGTGCGGCGGATTTAAGTGATGATGAACGTAAACTTGTTCGTGGTTTTGGTTTAATGACTTTAAAACCAACCATGTATATTGCCAATGTTGCTGAAGATGGTTTTGAAAACAACCCGCACTTGGATGCGGTTAAACAACTGGCAGCAGAAGAAAACGCCATTGTAGTGCCTTTATGCAACCAGATTGAAGCAGAAATTTCGTTGCTTGAAGATGAAGATCGCGCAGAGTTTCTTGAAGCAATGGGTATGCAAGAACCAGGTCTCAATGTCGTGATCCGTGCAGGTTATGCCCTCTTGGGTTTACAAACTTACTTCACCGCAGGTGTACAGGAAGTTCGTGCATGGACAGTTAAAGTGGGTGCTACAGCGCCACAGGCGGCTGGTGTCATTCACACTGACTTTGAAAAAGGCTTTATTCGCGCAGAATGTGTCGCCTATGATGACTTTGTCCAATACAACGGCGAAGCAGGTGCCAAAGAAGCAGGTAAATGGCGCCTTGAAGGTAAAACCTATGTGGTACAGGATGGTGATGTATTGCACTTCCGTTTTAACGTGTAATCACGACTCGACTTAATCAATTATAAAAAACCAGCACTGCTGGTTTTTTTATTGTCTATATAAATTTATAAACAATAAATACAATGATAATGATTATCAATATATTTACATAAAAACTAATATCCCCTAAACTAAATCTGATTAAAACACTTTGATTTTACGAATTGATTTAAAAAGGATCATTTTCATGGCGTACACCCTACCCGCGTTACCTTATGCATACGACGCACTTGAACCCAATATCGATGCTAAAACGATGGAAATTCATCATACCAAACATCATCAAACGTATATCAATAATATCAATGCCGCAATTGAAGGCACTGCATGGGAAAAACTAGCAGTCGAAGAACTGGTATCAAAGGTCAATGAAGTGCCTGCCGATATCAAAAATGTAGTGATTAACAATGGCGGTGGTCATGCCAACCATTCTTTGTTCTGGACAGTCATGAGTCCTCAAGGAGGTGGAAATCCAACAGGTGCAGTTGCAACAGCCATTGAACAAGAGCTTGGTGGTTTTGATGCATTTAAAGAGGCCTTTACCAAAGCAGCGATTAGTCGTTTTGGGAGTGGTTGGGCATGGCTCAGCGTCACCCCTGAGAAAAAACTCGTAGTAGAAAGTAGTGGAAATCAGGATTCTCCACTCATGAATGGCAATACTCCAATTTTAGGTCTGGATGTATGGGAACATGCCTACTATTTGAAATATCAAAACCGTCGTCCTGAATATATTGCTGCATTTTACAATGTGGTGGACTGGAATGAAGTCAATCGTCGTTATCAAGCAGCAATCCAATAAGAGGTTCAGCTATTTTGCATACAGGTTCTTATGACATGTCCTTTCCTGCACTATTGCGTTATACGATCGGTATTTTAATTTTGTGCGGAGGATTCATGGTGTTTTTTCGCCATTTTTTTCAAATTTAAACCCCACATGATTGTATATTTGTCAAAATAGCGACCTAAGCTCTATTGTTTTGTTTACAATAGGGCTTGCTTTTATATGCTGGTTCAATTGTCGATTAAATGCATCAAACTTAAATCTGAATTAAAAATAAAATCATTACTATAAATCTTAATGTTTTTAATTAAATACAACACAAAACTACTCTTTTTGCTCAGTATGTGATCTTCTATTTTTTAAGCAGGTACTAATGCCTTATATTCATCAGAACACTATGAAAAAAATTTCTGTCATCATCTTAAGCAGCACCTTAGCATTCATGAGTGCAACTGCATTTGCCTGCCCAAAAGGAACCTCACTACAAGGCGGAACTGGTCCAAATCATAAAGGTGGTAAATGTGTGGCTGTATCAGGTGCTAAAGCGAAACCAACTAAAGCTGAAGCGAAAAAAACCACGCAAACAGTAAAAACTACAGAAGTGAAAACTACCAAACCAGAAAAAGCTAAAGCCGCTTCGACTACCACGACCACCTCAACAACAACCAGTCACCAAAACCATTAATCTGCTTTTTACAAAAAGATGAGTCATAAAAAAGCGAGATTCTTTTGAATCTCGCTTTTTTACATAATCATTTAATTAGCGTTTCGGATCAGTATTACCTAAAGCAGGGTTAGCAATGGCATCCTTACATTGCGATTTATCCCGTTCGTAATCTGCTTGTTTCTGGGTCACGGTAGTACTGTTGTCTTTTGTTTCCCTTGCCCATGTATCAAGCGAGGTTAATGCCTTACGACATAGCGCATATTTACCTTCAGTGACTGAATCTGTCATTTTGACATTAATTCGCCAGTCTGTACTGAGTTGGCGTAGTGGTTTTCTGACTTGCTCATCAATTTGATCCACTTTTTTTGTATATACAATCGGATCTATTTGATTAATCAAATCCCATGCTTTGTGTGCATAGGTGGTTGCATCATTGGTTAGTGTGGGAGCAGCTTTAATTTCAACCTTGTCGGTCTGCTTCTGCTCATTTTGATTACAGCCAGAAAGCATAGCCAAAGTTAAAAATACGGGAGTAAAAAGCAAAAATTTAGGTGTTGAAGTGATCATCAACGATTACCTGTCTCAACATTTCGCCACTATGCTAGTGAATTCCAAGACAATACTCAATCTTTATGAATTTGTTTTTTGAAACCTAAGAATTGTTAATGTTACATTGCTATTTTATGAGTTTTACTTACACGTGATCATTAAATGTCTCAAATTAAAATTTATGCAAACCAAAGTACCATTCAAAAACATCGAATGACCCTATCAAATGCAATTCACCAAGCTTTGGTAACGACTTTTCAATACCCAGAAGATAAACGTTTCCATCGATTCATTGCACTAGCTCCAGAAGACTTTATTTATCCTCTGGACAGAAGTGAAGCTTATACCATTATTGAGATTTCGATGTTTTCAGGACGGCACATAAAAACTAAAAAACGACTAATTCAACAGATTTTTAGCAACATTCAGGCGCAACGTGAAATCAGTCCACAAGATGTAGAAATTACAATCTTTGAAACCCCTAAAGAAAACTGGGGTATTCGTGGACAAAATGCCGATGAATTACAGCTAAATTATAAAATAAACATCTAATTTTTATTCAGATTTAAACTTTTATTCATTTTTCCTTTATTGTCGAACAAAACTATATATTTTTATGTGAATCAAGGCTTAATTCATGATCGAGTTCTGCTATGCTTAATACCCAACTTTTGCACGGATGATTCGCATGAGCGTGACTATTGGTACTCCCCTTCAATCTTCTGCCTTTAAAGTCCTTTTATTGGGTTCAGGAGAACTCGGTAAAGAAGTGGTTATTTCTTTGCAGCGTTTAGGAGTCGAAGTTCATGCCGCAGATCGCTATGATCATGCTCCCGCAATGCAAGTTGCACATTATTCTTATACGCTCAATATGGCGGATGCAAATGAGTTGCATCGACTCATTGAAAAAGTAAAACCAAATCTGATCATCCCTGAAATTGAAGCGATTGCAACTGAAGTGTTGGTTGAAATTGAAAATAAGGCCATTGCAACGGTTATTCCTTCTGCCAAAGCAGTTAATCTCACCATGAACCGCGAAGGCATTCGTCGTTTGGCGGCCGAAGAACTAGGTTTGCCAACCTCAGCTTATCGCTTTGCAGACTCGCTAGAAAGTTTCCGTGCTGCCTGCGACGATATTGCATATCCGAACTTTGTAAAGCCCGTGATGTCTTCATCGGGTAAAGGTCAGTCGCGCGTTAAAAGCTTTGAAGAAGTTGATGCTGCTTGGGAATATGCTCAAACAGGTGGTCGAGTAAATCAAGGCAAAGTCATTGTTGAATCTCAAATTGATTTTGACTTTGAAATTACCTTACTAACTGTTCGTGCTAAAAATCCAGAAACCGGTGAAATTGAAACGCAGTATTGTGATCCGATTGGACACCGTCAGGATTCCGGCGATTATGTTGAAAGTTGGCAACCTCAAATTATGACTGAAGCTGCCCTACAAGAATCAAAACGAATCGCGCATAAAGTCACCACTGCACTTGGCGGATGTGGCATTTTTGGAGTTGAGCTATTTGTCAAAGGTGATCAAGTCTGGTTTAGTGAAGTTTCACCACGGCCGCACGATACAGGACTTGTTACCTTGGCATCTCAATTTCAAAGTGAGTTTGAGTTACACGCACGTGCTATTTTAGGGTTACCTGTCAATACTGCACGACATAGCGTAGCAGCCAGTGCCGTGATTTATGCGGGTGTAGATGCTAATAATTTAAGCTTTAGTCATTTAAATACAGCATTAGCCCATCCCGATACTGACTTGCGCCTTTTTGGTAAGCCCGAAGGTTTTAAGCGTCGTCGTATGGGCGTTGCTACCGCACGTGCTGAAGATACCGATCAGGCACGTGAGCTTGCTGCTCAAGCAGCTAGCCTTGTTCAAGTTCAAACAAATTCATAAGTTTAAGGTAGGCCTATTTTTATGATCAATACTTCTCCGCTGCTGAGTTATGTCACCAGTCATCATGACATTCAGGCAATTAATCAATGGCGTAATGACGTTGAACAGCAGCTACAGGAGTTTTATGAAAATGGTCAACCCATACGTGATATTGTTTTAGCGCGTTCTAATTTTATTGATGAAGCGCTGATTTTTCTTTGGAATCATGCAGGACTAAATCAAACTGATTTAGGACTTTTTGCGGTCGGTGGTTATGGCCGTCGTGAAATGTTGCCCTATTCAGATGTGGATATCATGATCTTGTCCGAGCATGATATTGCACCTGAACAAGAAAAACAGATTTCTACTTTTGTGTCCTCTTTATGGGATGTGGGAAATTTTAAACCCGGTATCAGTGTGCGTACTATTCGCAACTGTTTTGAAGAAGCCACCAATGATTTAACGGTTGCCACCACGCTTATCGAAGCACGACTGATTACAGGAAACTCACATTTAGCCAAATGGCCACGTCGCATTGTTTCTCAAACATGGACAGATAAAACCTTTTTTGATGCCAAAATGGAAGAGCAGGAAAAAAGACATGCTCAACATAACAACACCGAAAGTAATCTCGAACCAGATATAAAAAATGCACCTGGTGGCATTCGTGACATGAATCAGATCGGCTGGATTGCCAAGCGGCATTTCCGCGTCAACCGCATTTATGATCTAGTTCATCTTGGCTTTATTTCTGAATTTGAACTGAGTGTACTTGAAGAAGCCGAAAGCTTTTTATGGGAAATTCGCCATCATTTACACCGCTTGACCAAGCGCGATGAAAATCGACTTCTGTTTGATTATCAACGTGATATCGCCGCCAAATTTGGCTATGTACAAGAAGAAGGCAAACCTGCCAATTATGCGATAGAACAGTTCATGAAACGTTACTATCGTACCGCGCAGCAAGTCTCAACACTCAATGAAATGCTACTCGCCTATTTTAATGAGTCAGTGATTACCCCACGTTTGCCTAACTATGAACGTAAGATTGAAGAAATTAATGAAAACTTCAAATTGGTCGATGGCAAACTCGCAGTACAACATCATAAAATTTTTGCTGAACATCCAAGCGCAATTTTAGAACTCTTCTATTTATTAGCCAATCGCCCTGAAATCGAAGGGATTCGTGCAAGAACTTTGCGTTTGTTGATTATGGCGGCAAAACGGATTGATCAGGAATTTCGTGATAATCCTGCGCATCAAGCCTTGTTTATGGCGATTATCCGTTCGCCTTATCGTTTATATGACACGCTCGTCGATATGAAACGCTATGGAATTTTAGGCAACTATATTCCGGCATTTGGTCAAATTATGGGGCTGATGCAGTATGACTTGTTCCATATTTATACCGTCGATGCACATACCTTATTACTGATTCGTAATTTAAATCGCTTTAAAGAACCAGAATTTGCACAGCATTTTCCAGTGGTTAGCTCAGTGTTTCAGCGTTTGGCACGTCGCGATATCGTATATTTGGCTGCGATTTTTCATGATATTGCCAAAGGTCGTGGCGGTGATCATAGTGAATTGGGTGCTGAAGATGCCATTGAGTTTTGTCGTAAACATGGCTTTACCGAACGTGAATGTAAACTGGTCGCGTGGCTGATTCAAAACCATCTACTCATGTCACTCACTGCGCAGAAAAAAGATATTTCTGATCCAGATGTCGTCAAAGAGTTTGCGGAAAAACTAGGTGATATGGAGCATCTGGACTATCTATATAGTCTGACTGTTTCTGATATTAATGCCACCAATCCAAAACTCTGGAATACGTGGCGAGCTTCTCTCATGCGTCAGCTTTATACCTATTCTAGAGACGTGATCCGTTCAGGTTTAGGTCGTCCTGTCGATTATCAAATGTTGATTGAAGACACCAAATTTACTGCGAGTGAAGCGCTGGTAAATGAGTTCTCACTAGATGCCGTTGAAAAAGTCTGGCAAGAACTTGGCGATGAATACTTCCTTAAAGAATCTGCCGATGAAATTGCATGGCACACCCGTGCGATTTTGCAACATGGTGATAACCCTGCACCTTTGGTATTATTCCGTGCACATCGGCAGTCAACACAAGCTCAGGATGCTATCCAGATCTTTATCTATACCCAAGATAAACCAAATCTGTTTGCCACCACTGTTGCAGTGTTAGATCGCATGAATCTGGATGTACAGGATGCACGAATTATCACAGCCACCAAAGCCTTTAGTCTGGATACTTATGTCGTATTAGATCGTTTTGGTACTTTGCTGACAGATCCAGAACGCGAGACTACCGTGAAAGAGGCATTGGTGAAAGCGCTTAGCCAGTCCGATAAATATCCGGGCTTGATGCAACGCCGTATTCCGCGCCAACTTCGTCATTTTGATGTAGAAAATACCGTTGATATTACGCTAAACCCTGTACTTCAACAAAACATGGTTGAAATATCTACACTGGATCAGCCCGGCCTACTAGCACGAGTGGGTGGAGTCTTTATGATGCAAGGACTCGATATCCATTCAGCCAAGATTGCCACACTCGGCGAACGTGCTGAGGATATTTTCTTTGTGACTAAAAAAGATGGTCAACCCATGAATATTGAAGAAGCCAAACTTTTTGCAGATCAGCTAAAATCTGCGTTAGATGAAGCATCTAATCAAGTCATTAGTCAACATTAATTCACAGTTTTAAATCGGTAAATGTTTCATGAATTCCAGTTTGTCGTTATTACATCCTTATCCTTTTGAAAAGTTAAATGCGCTTTTTAAAGATGTCACACCCGCAGATCAACCACTCATTCCGCTTTCTATTGGTGAACCCAAACACCCTGCTCCTGAGTTTGTAAAACAAGCTATTATTGACAACTTTCAGCATTTATCGACTTATCCCAATAGCAAAGGGCTACCTGAGTTACGTCAGAGTATTGCCAACTGGCTGACCCAGCGTTTTAAGCTCAATAGTATTAGTGCTGAAGATCATATCTTGCCAGTCACAGGTACACGGGAAGGGATTTTCTCTTTTGTACAGGCACTGATTAATCGTGAAGATGCACCTTATGTAGTGATGCCAAATCCTTTCTATCAAATTTATGAAGGTGCAGCTTTGCTTGCAGGTGCAAAACCGTATTTTATCAACTGTACGCCTGAAAATGATTATTTGGGTGACTTTGATGCGGTTCCAGCCGAAGTCTGGGAAAAAACAGCATTATTATTTGTCTGCACACCGGGTAATCCTACGGGCGCTGTATTATCTAAAGAACAATTTAAAAAACTGATTCAACTGTCAGATCAATACAATTTTGTAATTGCCTCTGATGAATGCTATTCAGAACTTTGGTTTGATCAAGCACCAGTTGGTTTATTGGAAGTCTGTGCCGAAATGGGGCGTGATGATTATAAAAATTGTATCGTTTTTCATTCATTGTCCAAACGTTCCAACTTACCGGGAATGCGCTCTGGTTTTGTCGCAGGTGATGCCGAACTGTTAAAACCCTATTTAAAGTTTCGTACCTATCATGGCGCAGCGATGCCTGTACAACATCAATTGGCTTCAATCGAAGCATGGAATGATGAAGCGCATGTCGAAGAAAATCGTCAACAATATCGTGCAAAATTTGATTTGTTTCAATCAGAACTTGGTTCTTTGTTACCTCTAAAAAAACCTGATGCTGGATTTTATTATTGGTTACAAGTGGATCATGATGAAGCTTTTGCCAAAATGTTGATGGAAAAAGCCCATATTAAAGTATTACCAGGCCGTTATTTATCTCGTGAAACTGATCAAGGAAATCCTGGGGAAAATCATGTACGTATGGCATTGGTCGCGGACTTGGCACAATGTGAACAAGTGGTACAACGTTTAAAGAAAATCTTGTAGATTTTAAAAAATTAAAATAATAAAGCCTCTATATATATTGAGGCTTTATTATTTTGACTGAGTCAAAAATTAATTAAAAATCAAAGCTGGCGCTTAGCATAAATGTTCGTGGCTGACCTGCAACAACATAACCATTATTGGTATTCCCTGTACTATTGATATTGTCATACAGTCCGACCGAACCCCAATAATCTTTATCGAATACATTATTTACAGCAAAGTTAAATGTAGTCGGTGTTTGTCCAAGATGTGTCTTATAGCTTGCACCCAAATCAAGTGTCGTCCAGTCTTTCACTTTTAGATTGTTGTCTAGACTCGCATACGTCGAACCTGTGTAAATCAATTGTGCATTTAAAGAAATATCCTGTGCAACAGGGAGTTTCCAGTCTGCACCTAAATTAGCTTGAAACTTTGGAACACCTACTTCATAGTTGCCATCATAAGTGACTGAACCTGTATCTTCCTGTTTAGCATGCATCCACGTTGCACCACCAAGTACGGTAATATCATCAGTTAATTTGCCATAAGTAGTAAACTCAACACCACGATGTACATATTCACCACCATCACTAAAGACACCATTAGCATCTTTGATACCACGTTGTTTATTAATATCAAATAAACTCAGTGTTGCTCCAATCACGCCATTTTCATACTTGGTACCCACTTCTTTTTGCTTAGCAACAAATGGTTTTAGTGTCGTAGTGACATTAGCTGTTGTATTACTCAAACCTTTGGCTAAAGACTCAATATAATTACCATAGACTGAAATTTCAGGTGTGATTTTATAGGTTAAACCTAATGCAGGGGTAAATTTACTTTCATCATATGAAGGGTTTTTACCTTTATTATCATATTGATAAGTATCTTGAATAATGGTCTGATAACGACCACCCAACATAACAATCAATTTATCATCAAAGGCTTTTAAATTATCGCCAATAGCAATACTTCTAAGTCTTGTTCTTGTCGTAAGCTTTGGTGAATCCATATCATTACCACGAAATAACGGATTTAGCGCTTCAGGCTGATCATATTGGACTGGCTGATAAATATTGGTAGCTAGCTGATTTGCCCAATCCATAAAATATGCATTACGGGTATTCTGTTGAAAAGCTGACGCAGACAGCACTAAGTTATGTTGAACAGAACCCGTATCTAATTTTCCTCGAATACCGACTTCCCCCGTATTCACCATATCCACACGTGCATTATCAAAACGATAGAAGGTAGAATCACCCGTGTTTGCATTTGTAAGTGTCACATTACCCAAGCTATTTTGTTCTTGACCATGACGAAAACCATAAGCTGCATAAGCCGTAATCGCATCGGTTAAATCATATTCAGCGCGGTAACTTCCAAAATAATCTTCTTCATTGGAATAAGACCATTTTTGTGCATAATTACTTGAACTATCAACAGGTGTCGGAATTGAGGTAATACCACTACCCAAAGTTACACTTGGACGCGTTGCTGTTAAACGATTATTGCTATATCCCATATCTCCAGATAGACGCAAACGATCGCCACGATAATCTAGCCCGACTGAGACAAGTCCCAAAGATTTTTCTTCATCATCAACTGGAGTATCACCTCCGTGATAAGCGGTGTTTACTCGAACACCAAACTGTTGATCCTCTCCAAAACGGCGTGAAATATCACTTGAAATGTAGCCACCATTAAAGTCAGTGCCCACAGTTACACGGTTTAAAGGCTCATTACCTGCACGTTTAGGTAATAAGTTAATTGCCCCGCCAATCCCCCCATTACTTGGCATCGCTCCATTTAAAAATGAAGAAGCCCCTTTCAGCACTTCAACCCGCTCAAAAAGCTCTGTTGGAATATATTGACGTGGTAAGATCGAGTACAGTCCATTATAGGCGGTATCATCTGAACCTAAATTAAAACCACGGATATAATAGTTTTCCTGAAAATTACCATAACCGCGTCCCACACGAACGCTTGGATCTGCCTTTAAAACGTCACCCACGCTTTTCGCTTGACGCTCCTGAATATATTGATTGGTATAACTGGTCAAGTTAAACGGCGTATCTAAGTTTTTCTGATTACCAAAAATTCCTACTCGTCCACCACTAGCCACCTGACCTCCTGCGTAGGCTTCCATAAGCCCTGTTGCAGAAGCATCTGCACTAGCAACCACACGAATAGTTTCCAAAGCAGTTGCGGGTTGACTATCAGACTCTGATTGCTGAGAAACCTGATCATCAGCATAAGTAATGATATAGCCTGATGCACAAGCCATCATCAAGACAAGCGGTTTAAGTTTGATCATCACAATTCCACGAGTACAGTTTATAAAATTGCGATGATACTAAATGAGAATAAAAATAATTTAAATAACTTTTCTCAAATACAGAATGTTTTTATTAATAGAACTTCACAATTCGATTGCAATTTTTCATGTAAAAAACTTCAATGTAATTTATTCATTATCAACATTAGACTTCTTTTCATCATTGTTTAAACCCTCTTTATTTTCTCCCATAGAGCTAAATAAAAGAGACTGATGAAAAAGTCTATGAGAAACATCATTTTTTTCTAAAGAATGTCTAAGATGGAATCAACATCAAAAGGCTTGCAAATCCCACAAAACTTAACCCAGAAAGAGAGTAAAACCATTTAGAATGTCTGCGTAAAGCGACCATCCAGCGCTCATGTGATAATAATCTCAGCAAAAATAAATTCCAAATTAAAACTACCATCACCATCCACACTGAAATGGTAATTTTTTGATAAACATTAAATTTTTCAGAAACGAGTAAGGTTAAGCTGCTATAAAAAAGGACATTTTTAGGATTAAGTAAACTGGATTGCAATCCAAGTAATAATTGTCTAAAAGCAGAAAAAGAAGAATATTGAGATGATTCAGTTTGATAAATTTGAATCTTGGCATGCGCATGACGTAAACATAAAAAAGCCAAATAAAAAAGATAACATGCACCTCCCCATTTTAAATATTTCAAAGTCGAGTGATCTATTTTTCCAAGTAGGTACCAACTGGAAAAAACTACCCATAAAATTAAAGCATTTCCGAGAGTAATCCCTAAGCAGACCTGCTGTGCTGCCTTTTTATTTCGAGCAAGCAAAGTCGTTAAAATTAAAAAGAAATCTGGCCCAGGTGAGAGTAAAGCAACGAAATGAGTCACCGCAATCGCAAAAAAGAGTTCCATAAACACTATTCGGTCAGATCAAAATCGCAGCTTATGCAAATGCCAAATCCTGTTCTTGTATAAAATTGCGTTTAAAAGCCACTCTGATATTGTTTGGGCGTTACGCCTGTTAAGCTTTTAAACACGCGATGGAAATGACTTTGATCACTAAAGCCCAAATCATAAGCGATATCGACGACTGAGCTCCCGCTTTTCAACCTGTCTCGCGCTTGATTAATTCTCAAGTTAAGTTGAAAAGCATGAGGTGTTAGACCAAAGTTTCTTTTAAATAAACGAATAATCGCGTAACGGCTAATACCACTTTGTGCGGATAATTGCTCAAGTGAAAGAAAATGCTCGTACTGAACAATAAGATCAACTAAATGTTTTACATGTTGCTGAAGATAAAGTTTTTCCTCTACTTGCTTTAATTGTAATGATGGAAAAATAATCTGCGTAAGTGTTTCAACCAAAGATTGCTCTTTTTCTAAAATGGTTCGTTCTGGATCAAATAAAGTATCATTCAACTGACAAAAACGCTGATAAATTTCAGGTTTTTTTATAATTTCTGGCACTAACTCAGGGATCTGGTTGCAAATACGCTCTGTAACGGATTCTTCTAATAATTGCTTAAGCCAATCCAGATCAAGATGCATCATCTGATAACTCCACGCCTGATCTGGCAATGGATTACACGCATGTTCAATATATGCAGGAATACAAACAATTGAACCCACTTCAATATTCTCTGTCGTATGTAAATAACTACTAAATCGACTCTGGCCCTGATCTACTGCACCAATTGAAAAAGTCGCATGACTATGTGCTTTATAGCAAATACGACTTCGACATGCCTTACGTGTTTCCACATAAGGCATACGAGGATCACTCCAGAATGCGATATCTGAGTGAGACATACCCAATTTCTGTATAAATATTATTGAGCCAATGCTTTTTCAATATCTTCTTCTATACTTTCAGGCTTCGTGGTGGGTGCATAACGATTCAACACTTTACCATCCTTACTAACAAGGAATTTAGTAAAATTCCATTTAATGCTTTCGCTACCCAAAATTCCTTTAGCTTCACGAGTCAGATAGCGAAAAATGGCATGCGCTTCAGGGCCTTTGACGTCCACTTTAGCAAACATAGGAAAATCAACTCCATAGTTTCGCTGACAAAAAGCCCCTATTTCATCATTCGATCCCGGATCCTGCCCCCCAAATTGATTACAAGGAAAGCCTAATACTTCAAATCCCTGATCTTTATATTTTTCGTATACTTTTTCTAAGCCCGCAAATTGTGGTGTGAAGCCACATTTACTTGCAGTATTGACAATTAAAAGGACTTTGCCCTCATAGTCAGACATCTGCTTAGTGTCACCCTCTAATAATTCAGCTTCGAACTGATAAAGACTCGTCATGGATAAGTTTCCTCATCATTTTTTTCGTTGGTTTTTAGTTGTAATGAAGCCGAATTTACGCAATAACGTAGTCCTGTCGGCTGTGGCCCATCTTCAAATACATGTCCTAAATGCGCATCGCAATTATGGCAAATAATTTCTGTACGTGTCATACCATGGGTTGAGTCTTCCTGTTCATCAATCGCGCCTGCATTGACAGGTCGATAAAAGCTAGGCCAGCCACTACCACTGTCATACTTGGTGTCCGATGTAAAAAGCTCGGTACCACAACAACGACAAACATACGTTCCTTGCTGCTTGGTGTTCCAATATTGCCCGGTAAAAGCAGGTTCAGTGCCTTTTTGTCGCGTAATTCGGTACTCTTCTGGTGATAACTCTCTTTGCCATTCTCGTTCTGTTTTATTGAGTTTTCCCATGATCATTTCCCTATTCATCTAACTGTTTAAATAGAATAATTCTATATTTACGTGATTCATTCTAAAATTTCTAGTCTTTACTTCACAAATTACAAAACACTTATAATTCTCATAAAAGCAAAAAGTAAGCAAAAAAACAAAACAAGGTGAGCATTTTATTTTCTAATATTGCTTTTTTGTGAGCATAAATATGTTAGGCTTAACGCTATTCTTGCTCAGGATTAAAAAATGTCGCAGAAAAAAAGCGTTATTTTTAAAAATCTACTGCCCGTGATCAAACAATATCAACTGGCAGGATTTACGCATGAAAAGATTGTTGCCTTACTTCGAGATCAACATGACCTTGATCTGGTAACAACCGAAACATTTAAAAGTTATTTATATCGTTATGCAAAAGTGCCCCCTACTCCTTCTGAGAGCCCCAAAATGAACACAACACATCAAACGCCACGAGAAATTAAAAAATCGTCTAAGCTTGAGCATGTTTGCTATGACATTCGTGGACCTGTGTTACGAGCGGCCAATGAAATGGAAGAACAAGGCCACAAAATTATTAAACTGAATATTGGTAACCCCGCCCCGTTTGGTTTTGAAGCACCACAAGAAATTATTAATGATGTTGCGCTAAATTTACCCAATGCCATTGGTTATACTGACTCAAAAGGCATCTTTCCAGCTCGTAAAGCAATTTGCCAGTATTATCAACAAAAAGGCATTCGCGATATGCATGTCAATGATGTGTATGTTGGTAATGGTGTATCTGAACTCATTGTTATGGCTATGCAAGGTCTGCTCGATGATGGCGACGAAATGCTAGTGCCAATGCCTGATTATCCTCTTTGGACAGCAGCAGTGAACTTGTCTGGCGGCACAGCGATTCACTATAAATGTGATGAAGAAAATAGTTGGTATCCAGATATTGTGGATATGGAAAGTAAAATCACGCCAAATACACGTGGGATTGTAGTAATTAACCCCAACAATCCAACAGGTTCGGTATACCCGCGTCATGTCTTGGAGCAAATTGTAGCATTGGCGAAAAAGCATGATCTGATTTTATTTGCCGATGAAATCTACGACAAAATCATTTATGACGGTATTGAACATGTCGCTTTGGCTGCTTTAGCAGGCGATCAATTGTGTATTTCGTTTAATGGACTGTCAAAGTCATATCGTATAGCAGGTTATCGCTCGGGCTGGATGGCCATTACAGGTGATAAATCCCGCGCCAAAGATTATATCGAAGGTCTGGATATGTTGGCATCCATGCGTTTATGTGCCAATCATCAAGCTCAATATGCGATTCAGACTGCGCTTGGCGGTTATCAGTCTATTAATGACTTGATTCGCCCAAGTGGTCGCCTATATGAGCAACGCAATATTGCTTGGGAAATGCTCAATGAAATTCCAGGAGTCAGTTGTGTCAAACCTGAAGGCGCGATGTATTGTTTCCCAAAACTTGATCCAAATATGTATCACGTTGAAGATGATGAACAACTGATGTTGGACTTTTTACGTGCAGAGAAAGTTCTTTTGGTGCAAGGAACCGGCTTTAACTGGCCAACGCCTGATCATTTCCGTTTGGTGTTCTTACCTACGGAAAATGAACTACGCGAAGCCATTACCCGTTTAGGTCGTTTCTTAGCCACAAAGCGTTAATTATGACTACATAATAATTTGCCAATGACTTAGGTGTTTAAAAAATCATAAATTAAAGCAATGTCTGGCATAGACATTGCTTTTTTAATGGAATTTTAACAACTAGGAAACGGTTAATGATAAGTAAAACTTTTAAATCATGTGGTCTTGCGCTGACTTTGCTTGCCGCTTCAATCTCTGTATACGCCAAAAATAACGTGGTCGTGGTCGCAACAGGTGGAACCATTGCTGGTGCAGGAGCAAGTTCAACTAATAGTGCAACCTATACCGCTGCCAAAGTTCCAGTCGATGCGTTAATCAATGCTGTCCCACAGGTCAAAGATTTAGCCAATGTCAGCGGTGTTCAAGCTTTACAGATTGCGTCTGAAAGCATTACCGATAAAGAATTGCTTTCACTGGCGCGTCAGGTCAATGAGTTAGTCAAAAAGCCATCTGTGAATGGAATTGTGATTACCCACGGTACAGACACCTTAGAAGAAACTGCATTTTTCCTAAATTTGGTGATTCATACGGATAAACCGATTGTGGTGGTGGGTTCAATGCGTCCATCAACCGCGCTTTCGGCCGATGGCCCGCTTAACCTTTATAGTGCGGTTGCACTTGCGGCTTCAGATGAAGCTAAAAATAAAGGTGTGATGGTGCTGATGAATGATTCGATTTTTGCTGCACGAGATGTCACCAAAACCATTAACATTCATACCAACGCATTTGCCAGTCAATGGGGCGCTTTAGGTACATTGGTTGAAGGTAAACCGTATTGGTTTAGAAATTCAGTCAAACGTTTTAACAATACGTCTGAATTTAATATTGAAAATATTAAGGGCGATCAGTTGCCTTTGGTTCAAATTGTGTATGGTTCAGACTCAATGCTGCCTGATGCATACTTGGCTTATGCCAAAGCAGGCACAAAAGCCATTATTCATGCAGGTACAGGGAATGGTTCGGTGGCAAACTATATTGTTCCAACCTTAAAACAGTTACATGATCAACAAGGCATTCAAATTATCCGTTCATCTCGAGTACCACAAGGTTTTGTCCTACGCAATGCAGAACAACCCGATGACAAATACGGCTGGATTGTCTCACACGATTTAAATCCACAAAAAGCACGTCTTCTTGCAGCGTTAGCTTTGACCAAAACCAATGATGCCAAAGAAATCCAGCGGATGTTCTGGCAGTACTAATCTGCTGTTTTTCAGATATGATTTGAAAAGAAGCTCAACATCCCATATTGAGCTTCTTTTTACATTGTATTTCCCATAATAAAGTGATTATGTTTTTATTGGAAAAATAATAGACAACCGCTCAACTCAGAGCATGTTAAACTACTGGCATCTTATATTCATCGACGGACTTGGTCAGGATCGTTTTATGCAGTTTGTTCATCTTGGTATTCATACAGAGTTTTCGATTACCGAATCAATTGTGCGGATACCTGATCTGATCAAAGCTGCGGTCAATGAAAGTATGCCTGCTTTGGCATTGACGGATCTTTCCAATTTACATGCTGCGGTCAAATTTTATGAGAGTTGTCTCTCGAAAGGGATTAAACCGATTTTGGGCAGCGAAATTCGTCTGAATGATGCTGAACATCGCGTCACCCTGCTTGCCATGACCAATGATGGCTGGCGTAGTCTAACTGAAATTGTGTCGCGTGGTTTTATCGAAGGCCAGCAACTTAGTATTCCTTGTGTACAAAAAGAATGGATTTTACAACAACATCAAGACATGATTGTGTTACTGGGTCAGCATAGTGATGTCGGTAAAATGCTGTGTTCTTCCAACCCACAAAAAGCTGAAGCTCTACTTGAAGCATGGCAGGAAAAATTTGGTAATCGGGTTTATCTTGCTCTCACCCGAACCGATCGTGCTGGTGAAGAAGATTATATTCAAGAAGCGGTTAAACTCGCTGCAAAATACCATGTCGGAGTCGTGGCTCATAATGACGTTCACTTTATTGAAAGTGATGACTTTGAAGCGCATGAAGCGCGTGTCTGTATCGCCGATGGTTATGTTCTGGCAGATGATCGCCGCCCACGAAACTATAGTCCAGCACAATATTTTAAAACAGCCGAAGAAATGGCTGAATTATTCTCAGACATTCCGAGCGCTTTAGAAAATACCTATTATATTGCCCAGCGTTGTAACGTCAGTTTACAACTGGGTACTTACTTTTTGCCTGATTATCCAATTCCAGAAGGCTTTACCATTGATACCTACTTTGAGCATTTGTCCAAAGTCGGTTTAGAAGAACGTCTGGAGTTACTCTATCCTGTTGCCGAACGTGATGAAGACTGGGCTGAGATTCGTAAACCCTATGATGAACGTATCAAATATGAAGTTGATATTATTCTAAAGATGGGTTTCCCGGGTTACTTCCTGATCGTGATGGACTTTATCCAATGGGCCAAAAATAATGGTGTCCCTGTCGGCCCAGGACGTGGTTCGGGTGCGGGATCACTGGTTGCCTATAGTTTAAAAATTACCGATCTTGACCCCCTACGCTACGATCTACTCTTTGAGCGTTTCTTAAACCCAGAACGTGTATCAATGCCCGACTTTGATGTCGATTTTTGTATTGCAGGTCGTGACCGCGTGATTGATTATGTATCGCGTACTTATGGTCGTGAAGCGGTCTCCCAAATTGCAACCTTTGGTACTATGGCGGCCAAAGGTGCAATCCGAGACGTAGCGCGGGTTTTAGGTAAATCCTATGGTTTGGCTGATCGTATCTCTAAAATGGTGCCGACCAAACCTTTAGGTGTCGATCTAAAGCAAGCCATTGAAATGGAACCGCAACTCAAGGACATCGTCACCAATCCGTCCAATCCAGATAATGATGATGCCAGTGAAATTTGGGAAATGGCACTCAAACTAGAAGGGATTACCCGTAATACAGGTAAACACGCAGGTGGCGTGGTGATTGCGCCGGGTAAAATCACGGATTATTCGGCGGTCATGTGTGAAGCAGATGGAACCAGCCGTGTTGCACAATTTGATAAAGATGACGTTGAAGCCGCAGGTCTGGTCAAGTTTGACTTCTTGGGTTTACGTAACCTGACCGTGATTGAAGACGCGATTCAAAATATTAATAAACGGAACGATGTCAAAGAGCCGCTGGCGATTGAACGTGTTCCACTTGATGATGTCGATGCCTATAAAGTCTTCGCAGATGCAAATACCACAGCGGTATTCCAGTTTGAATCCGTCGGTATGAAACGCATGCTCAAAGAAGCACGCCCAAGTAAATTTGAAGAAATTATTGCCTTTGTATCTTTGTATCGTCCCGGCCCGATGGATCTGATTCCTGACTTTATTCACCGTATGCACGGTGGCGAGTTTGAATATTTGCATCCATTACTCGAAAGTGTACTCGAGCCGACTTACGGCATTATGGTCTATCAGGAACAGGTGATGCAGGCGGCACAGTTTTGTGCGGGTTATACACTTGGTGGTGCAGACTTACTGCGCCGTGCCATGGGGAAAAAGAAACCTGAAGAAATGGTGAAACAGCGCCAGATCTTCATTGAAGGTGCTGCCCAAAAAGACATTGATGAAGCCACAGCCAACCATATCTTTGACTATATGGAAAAGTTTGCCGGCTATGGTTTTAACAAATCGCATGCTGCGGCTTATGCCCTTGTCGCCTACCATACCGCATGGTTAAAAGCACATTATCCTGCCGAATTTATGGCCGCGGTAATGTCATCAGAAATGCAAAACACCGACAACGTGGTATTTTTGATTGATGACTGCCGTAGTAATGGTCTAGACGTTTTGCCGCCTTCGGTGAATATGTCGATTTATCGCTTCCATGCCAGTGACGAAAAAACCGTGGTCTATGGTTTAGGTGCGATTAAAGGCGTAGGCGAACAAGCCATGCAATCTGTGATCGACTCGCGTGAAAAAGATGGCCCTTATACTGACCTGTTTGATTTTTGCCATCGAATTGATCTGAAAAAAATCAATAAAAGAACGCTGGAAGCGTTAATTCGAGCAGGTGCACTGGATTGTTTAGGCATCGAGCGCTCCAGTTTAATGGCACAGTTACCTGAAGCCGTACAAGCCGCAGAACAAGCGCGACAAAACCGCGAGACAGGAATCATGGATTTGTTTGGTGAAGTTGAAGAAGTTCAGCGTAAACCTGCCAAACCTGTCAAACCGTGGTCAGATGAAGTTCGACTGAAAGGTGAAAAAGATACACTGGGCTTATATTTAACTGGCCATCCAATTGATGTGTACCGTTCAGAGTTAAAAGCGTTTATTCCACTCAAAATTAACGAGTTGACCCCGACGCGTCGTGGTCAAACCACCGTATTTGCAGGACTTGTGCTGGACGTTGCCAACTTTCCGAATCGAATCATGATTACACTGGATGATGGTACTGCACGTATTGAAGTCAGTTGTAACCATGAACGCTTTCAACGTTTCAAAGATATTGTCCAAGTTGAAAAAGTGGTGGTGATTGAGGGCGAAATATACGAACGTGAAGGTTTTGATCGTCCAATGGCGCGTTTAAGCAAAGCATTTAGCCTGAATGAAATTCGGCAAAAACGCGCCAATCATATTCGGATTCAGCCGACCCAAGATTTAATGAATCCAGCATTGGCACATGATCTACAGCAAATCATTTTACCGTTTTGTAATATTGATCTGTGCCAACACATCCCCGTGCAAATCGCGATCGAGCAAAATTATGCTACAGCCGAATTACATTTAGGGCAGAACTGGAAAGTTGCGCCGCTGGATGAACTACTGGTGAAATTACGTGATTATTTTGGTAAAGAATCGGTGTATATCGAATACCAAGTGAAGTCCAAAGCCGCAAAAGCAGCCGAAACCGTACGAACCGCGCCACTTGCACCACCGCCAACCGATCTGTCTATGGATGAAGCCATGGATTTGTATCAGGCTGAAGTTTCTCAATATTCTTAAAATTTAGTCTGGATTATTTATGAATACATCTGACAATGCGTCAGTTTCACAATCTTTGTCGCATGTAAAAATTGTCATGGTGAATACCACCTTGCCTGCAAATATTGGTAGTGCATTAAGAGCCATGAAAACCATGGGACTGAGCAAACTGGTTTTGGTCAAACCCAAAACTTATCCTCATCCCGATATTGATGCATTGGCAGCAGGTGCACAGGATTTAATTGATCAGATTGAGATTGTAGACACCTTAGAGCAAGCGATTGAAGACTGTCACCTTGTATTTGGCACCAGTGCGCGTAGTCGCACCATTCCATGGCCATTGCTGGATGTACGCCCCGCCGCGGAGCTTTCCATGCAGGCAGTCGTACAAAAAAAACAGCAAGTTGCGATTGTATTTGGTCGTGAAGATCGTGGCTTGACCAATGAAGAGTTGGCATTGGCCAATTATCATCTGACCATTCCTGTCAATACGGAGTATGGTGTACTCAATGTGGCCCAAGCCATTCAAGTGGTCTGTTATGAAATGCGCATGGCAACTTTACAACAGCATGAACAAAAGACTGAATCACAAGACAATGCCAAAGTTGAGCAAATGCCTGTTACCGCTGACACAGCAATGGATTGGGATGAACCTTTGGTCACGCATAAACAAATGGAAGAGTTCTATCCACATTTAGAAAAAATGCTGGTGGATATCGAATTCCTTGATCCTCAAAATCCACGACTGCTACCTTTACGCTTGCGCCGTTTGTTTGGACGTATACAATTAGATCGTATGGAATATCATTTACTTCGTGGCATATTTAGCCGTGTCCAAGCCTTGAGTCAGGGCACATGGAAAAAAACATCAATGGATAAAGAGGATCAATCCAATGCTTAAACAGCTCAAAGAAGATATTCAGGCTGTATTTGCGCGTGATCCAGCAGCTCGCAATACCTTAGAAGTCATTAGCAACTACCCAGGTATTCATGCCCTGATCATGCATCGTGTCGCGCATAAACTCTGGGAAAAAGACTGTAAAAGTAGCGCGCGCTTATTATCGACTTTTAGCCGTTTCGCAACAGGGATTGAGATTCATCCCGGTGCCAAAATTGGTAAACGCTTTTTTATCGATCATGGTATGGGTGTGGTGATTGGTGAAACGGCTGAAATTGGTGATGATGTCACGCTATATCATGGAGTAACTTTGGGCGGCACGACTTGGAATAAAGGTAAACGTCATCCAACACTTGAAGATGGCGTGATTGTGGGTGCAGGTGCCAAAATTTTGGGGCCGTTTACAGTCGGCAAAGGTGCCAAAGTCGGTTCAAATGCAGTCGTGACCAAAGAAGTTCCAGCAGGCGTCACTGCGGTGGGTAATCCTGCCCGTTTTATCTATAAAGATAAAGTCACTGAAAATGAAGAAGAACAACGTCGTCGCAATTATGCTGAAAGTATTGGTTTTCAGCCTTATGCAACGACCAGTGATCAGACTGATCCTATTTTAGAAGGTATGCGTGTGTTGCTGGATCGAATCCAGAACAATGAAGCACGTATGAATACCTTGTGCCAACGATTATCACTGCTCGACCCGACCTTTAAAAAGCAAAATCAGGAAGAGCAACCATTTAGCGAAGAAGAACTCAAAATCATTGAAGAAGTTCGACGCGAATGTGAAGCTCAAAGCAGTTCGTCTAAAGCTTAAACAATTGGTTTAATACTGTAACACGTCTCTCATTGCATGTTTGTCTGGCTTTTCTTAGACTGGCTCGACAAACATCTTTTTAACTTTAAACAACAAAGAATGGACGTTTATATGATGCTTAAGCCTTTGGCATACACACTACTCGCAGCGTCGCTATTAACTGCATGTAGTCCTGTTGCTGTCAAAAAAAATAATGCACCTGAACCTTTTGTTTTTACCGAACCTGACGTTTCACCTCCATTTTATGCATTAAATCCATTCAATTATGATGCCCCCCCTCCTTTTGAAGTTGCTCTTAAAGAAGCCGCGGCTCAACCTGTAACCAAAATGGTGGTTAAAGACCCAAGCGATCCAAATAAAAGTATTACGCTTGATGTCAATAAACTGATTATTCCAACGGTCAATAGCAACACTCGCTCGATGAAATATGCCGCCCTTGCTGGTGAAAATGAGCTTGATGTCACTGATATAGATGACTTTTTACAATTAGTTGAAGGTAAAGCCCGTCATTATCCACCACGCTTCACCGATCGCCAAGAACGTAAAGGCTACGAAAGCAAATTAAAAGAAGTTTCACATCAACTAGATACGCTAGCAACCAATCCAAATGCATCATTTGACGTGCTTATTCGTGCGTTCAAAGCCAGTGTTTTAGGTCGTAATCTGGATTTAGGTTCTGCCTACACCACTAAATCGCTGACCTACGCTCAACGTTTACTCAAAATTAATCCAGAAGACCCAGAAGCGAATTTCTGGTTTGGTTTTGGTTTATCTGAAGGTGGTGGTCAAAGCGAAGCTATTCCTTATTTAAATAAAGCCATGCAAGGCGGTGTACAAGAAGCTTATTTAGCTTCTGTCAATAACTACATTGCGATGGAACAAAAGAAAAACGCGATCCAAACCCTAAAAAATTACAAAATCAAATATCCAGATGAAGCAGAAGTCGCTGACCGTTTGCTCACTGAGATTGAGAAACAAGGACGATGGAATGTCTGGCAAGTGTTAAATAATCCTGCCATTGCAGCTAAACCTGCATCTTAATACCATCCCTTTCATAATGAGGCTGTTTCTACAGCCTTTTTTGTGAATTATAATTGGGGTGAATTGAAAATTCACACAGATCACGTATGATCAAACTAAGTTTCTATCAGATTCTCTTTATAAACCATGATTAATTTTAGAAAAAAAAATAGCACTTTATTTTTGGTTTCCGCCCTTTCAATTACACTGCTGAGTGGATGTCAAGTTGTTAGTGTCAAACAACAAGCAGTGAATGTCACTATTGCCAATGAGCGTAATAGTATTTTGATGCAAGACAAATTAAGTGAAGCGAGCCTAAATGTTCTTTCCATGTCTGGACGTGAAGCCAAAATTTGTATGGATCAACCGACGTCCTGTGTCAATGAACTCAAAATGATCCCTGAAATTGTCGATGAGCAATTTCTCTCAACGGCAAGTGAACTCTATTTAGCCAAAGCCATGCAATTGGATAAATCCTCTGCATGTACCGTGAGCAGCATTACCAAGCATCGTTCAGAAGAGCATCAACGACAAACGCAACAAACCTATGATGACTGTCAAACTGAACAACTCAAAATGCTGGATAAAAGTATTCGTTATAGTTATGCATACTTATTTAAGACCAAACGCAAACCGATAGATCGTATTTTTGATAACAGACAAGTTCAAATTCGAGATTTTTATAATCAGGCCATTGCCAAATTAGTCAGGATTAGCGCGCAACGTTCAAGTGTAAAAAAAGCAACTGATAGCGTAAAAATTGGTAATAGCATTTACAATATCAATCTGGATCAATATCAACTGTTAAAAAATAAAGAGTTAGATCGATTTATCTCAAGCTATAATTTGAATTTCTCTGGGCTACGTACCATCAACCGTCGTGATGGTTTCGGATCAGAGTTTGTCGCGGTTTTCCCAGCATCAGAGGAAAAATCCAATAATAAATATATTCTCGATCCTCTCAATGCATCTTACCAAACAAGCATAAACCCTAATATCCACAAGGCTCGATATTTATCTGCAACCATCGTCGCACGACCAGTCAAAGCAGAGAGTGTTGATGACATTATTAATTCACCTAACATTACTGTGCAGGTCATGGATCCATATCGTACAGAAAATGTGGATATTGCAGGAAAGAGCTATCCATTGGCTGCCAATTTTTCTGCCCCATACGGTTTATGGCTTGCAGAAAATAATTTAGGCGCTGCTGCATATTTAAGCCTGATTGACCGTGAAGAACGGTTGACAATGCCACATCTTTATATGCTTGAACCCTATAATCCAAACAAAAAAGTGATTGTTTTAGTACATGGTTTAGCGAGTAGTCCTGAAGCTTGGATTGCATTAACCAATGACATTATGGGAGACAGTATCTTACGTGAACATTATCAGGTATGGCAGGTCTTTTATTCGACCAATATGCCGATATTGGAGAGCCGTTTCCAAATATATGCTCTGCTTAAACAAGCATTTGGTGGACTCAATCCAAATGATCCAGCCGACAAAGATGCCGTTCTGATTGGACACAGTATGGGTGGCATTATCAGTCGACTTTTGGTGAGTAATGCTGATATTTCCCAATCAGCTTTGTCGATGATGAGTCCATATCAACAAGCCAAGCTCAAAAAACACCCTATCGTATCAGAACGTTTAAAAATTCAACCAATTACCAATTTTGACCGTGCTGTTTTCATGTCATCGCCGAATCGTGGAACTGATTTCGCAGATTTATGGTTTACTCGTGCAGCTCGTAAAATTATTAAGTTACCTGGTGCTTTCCTCGGCGCCGTGACTGATACCATTACCAATCAAGATATCGATGCGAAAGATATCCTGACTCGTATTGATAAAGGACTTATTCAAAATGGACCAAGTGATTTAAGTCACAAATCTAAATTCATGGCTTTGACTGAAGATATTAACCCGCCAAAAGGCTTTGTTTTCCATTCGATTATTGGCAACAAAACTAATAGCAAAGATCCAGATGTGATGACTGATGGTATTGTTCCTTATAAGAGCGCGCATCTGGATGGAGCAAAATCAGAAGTTATCATTAAAGGTGGACATTCGATTCAGGAAACTCCTGAAGCTGTCCTTGAACTCAGACGTATTCTTCGCCAACATTTGGTAGATCACAATATCAAATAATCAAAAAAGGCTCTGTTTAAATCGACAGAGCCTTTTTATTCACACTGTGTTAGCGATTAAGCGTGTTGTTTATAGCAATAATCCAGTGCTAACTCATAATATTCAAGCCCTTCTCGAGCTGCCTTAAAGGCTTTTGTTTGTAACTCAGGTTGATGGTCACATAAACGTTTAATCAGTTCCATCGCTTCATAAGGATGCAGATCATCATAATGTGCGTGCGCACGTAGCCATGCCAGTGAACGCTTATTAATATTAACTTCAGGATGATCGATATATGCATTAATTCCTTTATAGACCTGAATTGACCAATCTCCTGTCGCCCACTCAATCGCAAGGTTGGTTGCTGCCAGACATTCAGCCAATGAACTGCGATAATTCATATTCCATAAAAAATGATTCACTGCATTCATTTCTACTGGAGGCGTGACACGATCCAACTCATTGACCGTTAGCCCAAAACCAACCGCCCAGTCTCGATACCAATTTAGATGCCTTTCTTCAATTTTAATATTCTGAATAAGCCAATCTCGACTTTCAGTAACACCCGGTTGAGTGAAATCGGTTGCTTTTGATAAAGCCAGTGCCATATAAGAAGGGAAATGTGCGACCAAAGGATAAAAATTCAATAGCGCAAGACGAAAACACGCCAACGACAATTTTCCATTGGCCATGTCAATAAATAAAGGATGATGACTCACTCGCTCTTTTACGGGAACTAAATCATCCCAAAATGCTTGAGCCCAACCAGAATGTGGTGTAATTTCAAGTACTAATCCTTGCGTAAGAGCTCCCATCGTTCTCTTCCCTTTCTATGATCAACCGTAAGTGTCATTTATTGCATGAAATTTAAAGATTTTCTTCATTTCATCGGAGTCACTTTTAGTTTCAGTATCGATGACTCATTCAAAAAATATATTACCTACTATTTGTATAAGAGAGAATATCTTTCTAAAGTTATTGATCAGTTTTTTATAGGATGACTTATACTTTGTGAATTTAATCTCAATTTCTTAAATAAAACAAAGTTAATTCAAATTATTTTTTATTTTCCCTTATTATTTTAACATTTTATTTTATTTTTAAAATTTGGCAGAATGTGACAATTTAAGTCTGTTTTTTAATTTATAATTTTAACCCCAATTTTTATTTACATTAACCAAATGATTCCAATGACTTATAAGCTCAACTAAAAACAGATAAAACTATAGTTTTATAAAGATTTATAATTTTTTAAACATTTACATAAAT